>Ga0209671_1000001_pt1 | contig 161162 bp, 142 predicted proteins | sample WorMetHERISLAND2_2_FD_187401 | JGI IMG/M metagenome (GOLD analysis project Ga0209671, IMG submission 187401) | Marine gutless worms symbiont microbial communities from Max Planck institute for Marine Microbiology, Germany - Olavius geniculatus... | ecosystem: Host-associated > Annelida >...
ATAAGTAGTCGGTGTAATCAATTGCTATTTGTGCGTTTGTAAAAATCTTGAAGAAAAAAAACCAGAAATTAGGCGCACAAGGTGAGCCGGTGTCAGTAAGTAAAATTCGATTTGGGCAACAGCCCGTTTAACTTTGACTCCACCAGACCGGTGTGATAGCTGATCACCGGAAAAAATGGCGGGATTGTTGAACGCAGTCCGGCCTTTATTAGATCGTAGGCCCAATCGGCCGTACAAAGGACGAGATGAAACCGATTAACTGGAAAACCAACCTCGCCGTAATCTGGGTTTCCCAGCTGCTGTCCCTGGCGGGATTTTTTTTCGCGCTGCCCTTCGGTCCTTATTACATTCAGGAACTCGGCGTGCAGGACCCGGTGCGCATCAAGTTCTGGGTGGCAATGTTCGGGGCCGCCCCGCCTCTGACCCTGGCCATTTTTTCACCTTTCTGGGGTACTCTGGCCGATCGTTTCGGCAGACGTCTGATGCTTCTGCGGGCCAACTTCGGCGCCGCTCTCGTTGTTGGCGGCATTAGCCTGGCGCCCAATGTCGAAACGCTGATTGTCCTGCGTATGCTCCAGGGGGCGCTGGCCGGAACCATGGTCGCCGCCCAGGCAATGGTGGCCGCCTACACGCCCGCCAAACGCAGCGGCATGGCCCTGGGCGCTCTGAGCGCGGCCATGTATTCGGGGGGCATGGCCGGCACCTTTCTGGGCGGCATGTTCGCCGAGTATTTCGGCTACCGGCCGGCCTTTTTTGCATCGGGCCTCCTGCTGCTGGCAGCGGGGTTTCTGATCGTGTTGGGAACCCGCGAAGACTTCATCCGGCCTTCGGCCGGGCGGGAAGCACCCGGCAAAGTGCGCAAAAACCCGCTTTCAGATCTGCGGCACGTGTGGCCCATTTTGGTTCTTGTTGCCGGCATGGGCTTTACCCGGCAATTCGAAACCTCTTTTTTCCCGCTGCTGGTTCAGCAAATTCACGGGTCTTTGGAGGGCGCGGCCTTCTGGACCGGATCCTTGTCGGCCATCGCCAGTGCAGCCGGATTTCTGGCCGGCATCATTTTCGGCCGCCTGGCCGATCATTTCCGACCGCCCCGAATTGCCCAGCTGGCAGCCCTGGTTGCCGGGCTGTTTATGATCTGGCACGGGTTGGCGCAGACATTGCTGACCATTTGTATTGCACGCTTTGGAATGACCTTCTGCGCCGGCGGGCTGGACCCGCTTTTTCAGACCTGGCTGTCGAAGGAGACACCCCCGGAAAAGCGCGGTGCCGTATTCGGCTGGTCTGCCACGGCCCGCTCGATGGGATGGTTTCTGGCACCCATCATGAGCGGAGCAGTGGCCGCAGGCTTCGGGATCCGCGCCATTTATTTCGTCGGCATCGGCCTTTTTGTCGCGCTGCTGCCCCTTATCGTCTGGGTAGGCAGAAAGCTGGCAGCCGACGGCATTTCCGAACCGAACCGGACATTATAGCCCGCGTTACGCGCAAAGTCCCGCCAAAACCTTCGTATCAGCGAAATCTCGCGTACATTGTTTATTAGGCTGACCAACTTTGAAATTACCACCTTCATGCCCTAAGGCTGCTCTCAATATTTTTAATTTGGCCGGTTCCCCCGGGAACCAACAAGAAAAAAGCTTTTATCCTGCCTAGTTTGATCGTTCCGGAGTCCATATCTCCAGATTGCACTGTTTTTTTGACCAACCCGTTTTTCTCCGGAGTTGTTGTCGGATCTCGATCGGCTATTAGTCCGAAGTTGTCAATAATTAATCGAATCCTCACGGCGGTCTTCACAACCCATACTTGAAGACGGATCGGACTTCGAGGCTTTGGCGTTTGCTTTGACCGATCCGGTTGCCATGGACTTTGGTTTATAGTATGGTGGCATTCTGATGCCAGTAAGAACCTATCCCGCATACTTGACCTATGGCACCAATAATGATGCCGTGATTTCCTGTATCAACCGCACCAGCGGATTGTAGCCCTCCGACTGTATACTCTTTCTGTCCGGTTCGATTATCCCTGTTGACTAAAATATTCGACAGCAGGCTGGGTGCTGTCCCGCAGCGCTCTCAAAAGCCTCGGCAGGAAATCGAAATGAGATTAAACTAGCCAGTCGCATTGAGTGACTGTGGGCGTCGTGGTTCGACGCCATATCAAAGGTGAGGAATACCTATGAAAATAACAGTACTCGGGGCCGGATTGGTGGGCGGCCCCATGGCCGTGGACTTGGCCCGGGATCCTGTCTTTGACGTTTCCGTGGTGGATGTGGATGCCGCCAAGCTGGATAAAATTCCCCCTAATTTGTCCATTCTTAAATCCCAGCTAGACCTCAGCGTACCAAGGGCCGTTGCTGATGCAGTGTCCCAATCCGATATGGTTGTTAATGCCGTACCAGGCTCTCTGGGTTTTGCAACCCTGAAAGAAATTATTGCTGCGGGCAAAAATGTGGTTGACATTGCCTTTTATCCCGAAGATCCGTTGAGCCTGGATGGGCTTGCCAAAGACAAGGGGGTGATTGCCATTGTGGACTGCGGCGTTGCGCCGGGCATGAACGGCATTCTGACCGCCTACAGCGCCGCCCGTTTAGACCGTGCCGAGAGTGCCGTCACATACGTGGGCGGCCTTCCCGAGGTAAGGCAATGGCCTTACGAGTACAAGGCGGTATTCAGCCCAGCAGATGTGATCGAGGAGTATGTTCGGCCGGCCCGCTATGTGGAAAACGGCAAAGTGGTTACGCGCCCTGCGTTGTCAGAGCCTGAGTTTCTGGATTTTCCGGGCGTGGGCACCCTGGAAGCCTTCAACACCGATGGCTTGCGCACCATGCTGGCAACCATGGACATTCCCAATATGAAAGAAAAGACCCTGCGCTATCCCGGCCACATTGCCAAAATGGCCCTACTGAGGGAGACCGGTTTTTTCAGCGAAGATGCCATCGAGGTCGGCGGTGTCGCCGTCATACCGCGCGATGTCACCGCCAGCCTGCTCTTCCCCAAATGGCGCCTCGGGGAGGATGAAAGCGACATCACCGTGATGCAGGTGATGGTTCAGGGGTGCTTGAACGGCGGTCGGCGGCGCTACCGCTACGATCTTTACGACCGCTACGATGCTCCCAGCGGCGTGCACTCCATGGCTCGCACCACCGGCTACACCGCCACCATGGCGGCGCGCCTGATTGCCGGCGGTCTCTATGACTGCGCCGGTATATCACCACCGGAATATATCGGCCGCCGGCCGGCCTGCGTCGAATTCATGCTGGATGGCTTGGAAGAGCGCGGCGTGCTGTACCGGGAGACGGTGGAGGATTTTGTTGCCGTCGATTGCCCCTCTGGGTAATGCGGTGCGGATAGCCGAGTGCCGCTATTCTTGCGATCCTGGCCATGTTGCCGGCACTATCAAATCAGATCATAGTCGGTCAATAATTAAGTATGGTGTCCCCCGAATTCGGCGGCAATCCAAACCCCTGCCGTAAGGATTGAATTTTGTTCAAAAAGCTTTATCTTGATTCTATCCGAAGTGAAGGTACGGAATTGGAGGTGATGACGTCACTACAGCAGTTTGTGCCATTCTGCAAATTTGAAGTTCATCCGATTGCATCGGAAAGCCAGGTAAACGAAATGATCAAGGCTTTAACGGGATAGTCATAAGCAAAATTCCAACAAGCTGCAGGGGCAGGGTCGTCGCGGCCCTGTCTCTAGCTATTTTCAAGTTCCAAAGAGGAGCTGTTTCCAGGGCATGCCCGCCATGCCATCTGCATCCAAGTCCAACCGCATAGCACCGGCCGTTCTATCCCACCATCAGGGCTGAGTTTCAAATGCTTTCTTTGCCTCGGAGCCCGGGGCTGCACTCATCCTTTCCTCTGTTCCTGAATCCGCCTGGGTGACCGCTCAGTCTAATAGTTTCAGCGTGTAAACCCCTGACTGCCAGTGCGCCGAAAGCTTCTGATATTCACCGGGGCACTTTTCGCTGCTATCGACGACCTGGATGAAGATATTATTTTCTTGCACGTTAAGCGTCCATGGATTTTCAATGTAATCCATCTCCCCCAGAGCATCCGGTTTTATATTGATGTCGGTGTGCGCGGGGTCGCTAAAATAATCCGCGAGAGCCGCTTTTAAGCAAGTTAATCGCGCCGCCGGCCAGCAGGATGGCCGTTTGATGGGGCGAGATGCTTACCTTTACGCGGAAGCTAACGTTTTGGGATGTATTGACCACATCGATCGGCCCGTTTTCGGAGAGGGACGAACGCAGCCCGCTGAATTTCAGTTTATCTCCTTTTTGGATCCGGCTGTAGTCGTCGGTCTTCTCGAAGATCAGCGGGACGATCCCGAAATTGACCAGGTTGTTGCGATGCATGCGGGCAAAGGACTTTGCAATGACCGCCTTGACGCCCAGGTGCATTGGGCACAGGGCGGCGTGCTCGCGGGCCGAACCCTCACCATAGCCCTCCCCGCCGACGATAACGCTGTAAAGGCCCCGGGCCTCTATTTCCCGGGCGCGGGCGTGGAAATTCGAATCCAGGGATTCAAACACATAATGGGCATATTGGGGTATGTTGGCGCGGTATTTGTTGCGGCGTCCTCCCGGGAGAATGTGATCGGTCGTGATTCCGTCTCCCACCCTTATGGCCACTTCGGCTTCCATTTCCGGCGGCAGTTTTTCGTTTAACGGGGGCGCCTTGATGTTGGGCCCCCGCACAACGACGACAGCATCCGCATCGCTGTCCGGCCGGACGAAAATGGAATCGTCTATGGGGTACTGGTCCGCGATCATCTCCTGCGGGTATTCCATGTCCAGCTGACGCGGATCTGTCAGTCGCCCGGTGATGGCACTGGCTGCCGCTGTCGCCGGACTTGCCAGATAGACCTGGGCGTTCTTGGTGCCGGATCGACCTAAAAAGTTGCGATTCGAGGTCCTGACGGAAACACCCTCGCTCGGTGGAGAAAAACAGGCCCCGATACAAAAACCGCACGATGCCTCCAGAATTCTGGCCCCGAAATCGACCAGATCGTACAGGCTGCCCTCCCGGGCCAGGGTCTTGAGGACCTGTCTGGAACCCGGGGCGATGGCCAGGCTGACCTCCGGATGAAGCTTTCGATTTTTGAGCATTCGGGCCACCAGGGCGAGATCCGCATGAAAGGCGTTGGTGCAGGTTCCGATGGCGACCTGGTCTACGGGCAATCCGGCCAGATCCCTGACTTTTCTGACCTTGTCCACACGGTGGGGTACGGCCACCAGCGGTTCAAGCCTGCTCAAATCAATTTCCACCGCGTCATCATACAACGCCTTGGGATCCGGGAGCAGTTCCTGCCAGTCGGACGCGCGCTGCTGGGCTTGGCAGAATGCGAGCGTCTGCGCGTCGCTGGGGAAGATCGCGCTGATCACGCCGCATTCGGCCCCCATGTTGGCAATGGTGGCGCGCTGCGGTACGGTCAGCGTTGCGGTGCCCGGGCCGCCGAATTCAAAGATCGCATTCTCATTTCCATGGGCGCTGAACATTTGCAGAATTTTCAGAATAACATCCTTGGCGCCCACCCATGGCCTGAGTTCACCGACCAGATTGATGTTGATAATCTTGGGGACTGGCAGCAAGTAGGGACCGCCCCCCATGGCCACCGCAACGTCAAGACCGCCGACACCCACCCCCAGGGCTCCGATAGCGCCGGCGGTGCAGGCGTGGCTGTCGGCGGCCAGCAGCGTTATGCCCGGCTTGGCAAACCGCTCGAGATAAACCTGGTGACAGATGCCGTTGCCCGCCGGGGAAAACACGGCGCCGATCTTTTCGGACATGCCGCGAAGGTACCTGTGATCGTCTGCGTTCTCGAAGCCTACCTGGGTTGTTTTATGATCGATGCAACAGATGCTCAGGGCGTTTTTGATCCGTTCATATCCTAGGGCCTCGAAGAGCATGTAAGCGGTTGGCCCGCTGTTGTCGTGTACCAGGGTGTGATCGATCCGAATTCCGATCTCATGGCCCGATAGACGCGTGCCTGCCGCTTCGTGGCTTTCCAGAATTTTTTGTACGAGGTTTTTGGCCATCATGCAGATCCATTACCGTCAGGCTATCCGGTATCGACAATCTCCCGTGACTTATATGAAACTTTAATTAAATATCTCGCAGAGCCCGCTGAGCGCACAGAGCTTTTTTTATTTTTCTCTGAGAACTCTGCGGACTTTGTGAGAGATAAATTGGCTTGAGTTTCTTTGCCTATCAGACCGGGCGCCTGCGGCCGGCGGCGGCACCAATACCTAAATCGAGCGAAGAACTCTCGACCAGCGTAATTCCGCCTGTAGCGGATTTGCGAATCATTCGCCAAATCGAGAGTCGCTTTACTACTTTTTGTAAAAGGTGACCTCGGTGGTGGCCAGAGGCTCATAATTGGTGCTTACCACCGTAAGGACATGGGACCCTTCCTTTACGAGCTTTTTTCTGACGTAGCGGCCGCAGCTCCAGGTTGTGGTCCACTCACCGGCAGCGTCGGCTTTGGGAATGGGTTTGAGCGCATATTCAATGTCGGATTGAATCCCGTTGGCATCGGTAACGAGGATATAGACCTCCTGCCCCGGTTGAAAGCCTTTGCCCATAATCACCGCCTCCGCTTTTTTGTCCAAAGGCACCTCCGGGGTGCCCATTACCACGCTGGGTCCAGGAGAATCAGCACTTTTGCTGCCTGACATGTTCGCACATCCAATTAGGCCGATTATCAAGACAAACATCAACAGTCCTAAAAGTGTTTTTTTCATCATGCTCTCCTTTCTTTTTTGTATGTGATGATCTTGCGACTATTTAAATTTGTACCGCCGTCAAAGCCAAACCGGTTCGTCAACTGCTTCAGCGACGAAATTGAACCAGGCCTCTCATATCGGACTGGCCGTCGATATTTTCACAAAAAGACCGCAATTGGTCGGACAGCTCCTGATCCCATCCGCCGAAGGCAGTGTTGGCCTTGAATTTGGCCACCAGGTCCGCCCGGGACAGCGGCGCCTGCGTTCCGCCCCGCAGGTGGGGCCTGCGGATTTCATGGGTGCTGCCGTCCTTGAGGGTGGCCCGCAGATGACCGGTGAAATTCCGGGGGTACTCATTGTCCGGATCGATGACGTAGCGCACCTTGCCGGTCAGGCTGATCACCTCCGGATCGCTGATCCTGGCCGGGGTGAACTGCAAAAGCCCGGCATCGCCGTCAATAAAGCCCACGGCCAGGCAGTAGGGAACGCTGAATTTGGCCGCATAGGGCGTGGCCGGACGGTGTTTCTCGCTCAAGGGCTCCCACAAACGATGCACGGACCCTTCACCGACTTCGCAAAGGATATCGGCAATGTCATCTGCGCGAATGCCCTGTTGGGCCAGCTCGATGGCACAATCGATGAACGGCTGACAGATGGTGCCGCAGGCATAGGGCTTGAAGGCGATGCGCTCGATTTCCCAGCGGGTGCCCAGGTCATCGATCAGCCGTTTGAAATCGGGGCTGACGTCGGGCGCAAACCCTGCGAACAGGCCGTGCCGGCCCTCGAAAACGGTGCGGGGACCGGTAAACTCGTGCTTTGCCAGCAGCGCGGCCCGAAGACCCGATTGGGCCGCCCAGCCTGCATGCATGCGCTTTGTCCAACTGCCGTCTGCCAGATATTCGATGAGGCCGCCGGCCATGCTTCCCGTGATGCCAAAGGCGGCCGCCAGCTGCGGGCCGGTCAGCCCCAGAGCGAGGCCGGCGCCTGCGGCGGCCCCAAAGGGTCCCAGGATGGCGGTTGGATGGAAGCCGGCGCGATGGATGGCTGTTGGCGCCACCAGGCTCAAGCGGCACATGACTTCCAGCCCGGCGGCAATGCCCAGGGCAGCGTCCGAACCGGAGCGGCCAAAACGCTCGCAGGCAGCCAGAACTGCGGGGACCACCACGGCCCCCGAATGCACGATACCCTCTTCAAAGGTGTCGTCAAAATCCTCGCCGTGGATGGCGATGCCGTTGATCAGACATGCGCTGGCGGCGTCGAACGCACCGCCGTGGCCGATGGCCGTTACGGAACCCGCATCGACCGAGGCCGTCAGGACGGATCGGACGTAGTCCGTGTTGCGGGCGGCCACACAAAGCCCGGCGACATCCAGCAGAACGGATGTCACCTGCTGTTTGGCCGCCGGGGGCAGTGCGCCGTAAGAAAGGTCCCCTAACCACTGTGACAGTCGCCCGGCAACGGATGTTTGTTGGGAAGATATCGGGTTCATGCTGGTCCCTAATTTGTCTGAGTTTCACGGCCCTTGAAGCGCTTCCAGACGATGCTGAGAAGAGAGCCGAAGATAAAAAGCAGGGCAACCGACAGCAGGCAGGTGCTGAGGGCATCCCCCCAGAATATGCCGTAGTCCCCGCTTGATAGTACCAGGGAACGCCGGAAATTGGTTTCGACCATAAATCCGAGCACCACGCCGAGGACCATCGGCAGCGGATTCAAGCCGACGTGCCGCATGGCGTAGCCGATCAGGCCGGAGGCCAGCACCAGGGCAGGTTCAAACAAGCTGTGCTCGAGGGAATACGTTCCGGAGAACAGCAGGGCGTATATAAACGCCATGACATAAGGCTTGGGGCGGTTGACCAGCCAGATGGAGGGGCCGAGGGTCAGGTAGCCGATGATCAGCATGAAAAGGTTAGCGCACACCAACCCGGCGTAGAGACCATAGACCACCTCCGGGCTCCCCATGAAAAGCTGGGGCCCGGGCTTCAACCCGTGCAGAAGCAGACCACCCAGCAGGATCGCAGCCGAATTCGACCCCGGTATGCCAAACGACAGGACCGGTATCAGTGTCGTCGCCGTGACCACGTTGTTGGCGCATTCGGGTGCTGCCACGCCTTCCGGCGAGCCATGGCCGAACTCTTCCTTGTGCTTGGACCATCGCCGGGCCTCGTTGTAGGAGATAAAGGAAGCCACCGTGCCGCCCGCCCCCGGCAAAATGCCCTCGAAGGTTCCCACGACAATGGCAATCGCCTGAGGAATTCGCAGCCGCTTGAACAGCATCGAGAAGCTTGGCAGCACAAGGCGCATTTTGGCGTCGGTTTTGGGCCACGCCGGCAGTCCGCTCTGAACCAGGAGTTCACTGACCGCAAAGAGCCCGATCATGACAATGATGGGGTGAATTCCCGAAATGAGCTCGATGCGATCGAAGGTGAAGCGGTTGACGCCGGAGACCGGATCGGCACCGATGGTGGCGATCATCAGACCTATCACCGCGGGAATGAAACCTTTGACCAGGGATCCTTCAGACAGGCTGGCAATTACGCTCAAGCCCAGCAGCCCGATGGCAAAATAGGCCGGCGGTTTGAACATCAAGGCGACTTCGGTCAACCACTCGGTCAAAAAGACCAGGATGATGATTCCCGCCATGCCGCCAATCCAGCCGGTAACCAGCGAAATCCCTAAAGCTTCGCCGCCGCGGCCCTGCTGGTACATTTTATAGCCGTCGATGACCGCCGCCGCGGCGGCGTTGGTGCCCGGGGTGCTGATGAGAATGGCCGGGATCGATCCGCCGTATTCCGCGCCGACATATACCGCCGCCAGCAAAATGATCGCGACCGCCGGGTCCATGCCGTAGGTGAAGGGCAGAATCAGCGCCATGCTGATGGATGGGGAAATCCCGGGCAGCGCACCACCCAAAATTCCCCAGGCAACACCAAAAGCCGCGGAAAAAATCGCAGGGGTCGTGGTCAGCACATTCCAGGCGATGCCGATACCGCTCATGGTTACATTCCTCCTCCGAACAGTTTAGCCCAGATCCCCATCGGCATGGGTATGTCCATGGCAATCACAAAAAAGACCCAAAACAGCAGCCCGCCGATGCAGGCGGTGACCACCACCTTCCGTGACAGGGCCTCCCCGTAGTAAAGAAGAACCCCGGCTACCAAAAATGCTACCGCAAAGGGATACCCGATCAGGGTGACGAGCAGCAGATACCCGACGCCGAGACCGAGCATGCCGGCGGCCCTCAGGGCGGCCTGCTTTTCACGCGCTCTTTTCTCCCGCTCTGCGGCTGGATCACCGGCGCGTCGTTGAAATAAGCCCATCAGCAGCAGAACCACTGCCAGCAAAAAGAGCGCGCCGGCCAGGAGCTTGGGAAATCCATCGGCGCCGACGTTGTCGCTGAGCTGGCTGCGGGGCAGGGCATCTGCCATCATATAGTATACGGCGGCCAGGGCCATGAGCACGACTGCGGTTACGGCGTCCCGGTGCATGGCAGATCCCCTTTTATTTTATGATGCCCATGGATTTCAGGTAGGTTTCGATGTCGGCGCTGCGTTCGGCAATATAAGGTGCAAAGGCTTTTTGTTCCATAAACGCCGGCACCAGCGCATCCTTTTCGTATTGGGCCTTGTATTTCGGGTTGGCCAGAAGCTGGGGAATGGCTTTTTCCCAAGCCTGAACGATATCGCGCGGCAGTCCCTTGGGGCCTGTCAATCCCCGGAACTTCGTCTTGACGATGTCCAGTCCCTGTTCGCGCGCGGTGGGCACATCGGGGAAAACGGACAGGCGCTCTTCGGTAAAGGTTGCCAGCATTTTGAGTTTGCCGGCTTCTATCTGCGATCCAATCTCGCCGGGTTCACCGATGCCGAAATCGAGGGTGCCCCCCAACACGCTCAACATCAGATCCCCGCCGCCCTCAAAGGAGACCACCGCAACCTCCTTGATGCCGGTGACAAATTTCAAGCCTTCCAGGATCTGCCTTTCGAGCGACGTCGGGTTGGCGCCGCCCCACTTGCCCTTGCCGGGATTTTCCTTGGCGTATGCCACCGCCTCGGCCAGGGTGTTGAACGGGCTGTCGGTGCGGGTGTAGGCGACCATCGGATCCAGGAACACATTGACCATCGGCTCCAAGTCCCGGTAGGTGTAGTTGGTTTTGCCCACCAGCGGCGTCATTAAAAAAGTGGGTGTCGAAGCATAAAAATAGGTGCCGTCGGGGGGAGATTTTACCAGGCGGGCCATTGCTTTGGCGCCGCTGCCGCCCCTGACATTTTTGACAACGAAGTTGACCCCCATCTGGGGACCCAGGAATTTGACTGCATTTCTCAAAAAGAGATCCGAGCCGCCGCCGGGGCTCGAATGGGTAATCAGAATGACGGTTTTATGCGGGTATTCTGCCTGGGCCGATACAGCAAATCCAACGATCAGAATAATAAACAGCAATGCTAGCGACAATTTTTTCCCAAACATGGTCTTACCTCCTTTTGTTATGCTGTTTGCGGTTCAGTATGCGTTTGCTTGCCATTTCTCCAGACGAAAGCGTTGGCCGGTTTTGCTGCCGGCTACCCGGTTGCCCGGAAGGACCGGTTTCATTCCGTTTTACAATAAATCCTTGACAACGCTTCGCAGCGGTCCGTGTTGAAGATGCCGCAGGGGCAGGGTTGGGCAAGATGGTCGGCACCTTCTTCCGGCGTCATTTCACCGGATTTGATTTTTTCCAGGACCGCCCGGGTTAGCTTTGCGGACACCATGGCGTGGCCGCACATGGTGGTAACCTCCAAGATGTGGTCCTCGGGCAGCAGCTCTTGGCGGCCGTGTATGCCCAGAGACAAAAACGCCGTGTGGGGCTTCAGGCCGATCTCTTTGGCGGTGTCGACGACTTCATCGATCAAACCGCTGACGACGATGGAAATACCCACGTCGAGTTCCTTTAACCGTCTCAAAACTCTTTTCAGGGCCTCTTTGCTGGAATAGCAGCAGGCCACTCCGTAGGCGCGATCCAGCGTCTTGGCGTACTCTTCTGGATCGAGACCGGCCTTGTAGCTTTTGCCGGCGTGGCTGGAGCCGAAGTTAACCGGCTTTTCCGACAGCAGAACCGCCAGTATCTTTCTGAGCTTGGGACCACAGCCCTCGCGATTGACCCAGCGGGAGGTACGCGCATACAGGGTGTAGTCGTTTTTCAGATTGTCCTCGGTCCCGAAACGATGCAGCGAATGGCTCATGATTGACTCCTCAGTCCTCTAATAGCGGTCGACCCAGTCCCAGATTGATTTTCGCATTGGGGCGGGCGGGCAGGCCGATCCGGGCCAGCCTGGTTCTGACGGGAAGCGAACCGTCGTCGGCAAAGCGCGTCGCCAGGCCCCAGGAAACTACCGTATCCACCCGGTCGAGAACGGCTTTGAGCTGGGTGACGACGGTTTCCAGCTGTTCTTCCCTGATCTTAAATTCCAAAATAGCGGAGAGAACCTTTTCCTCAAGCACTTCGGGCTTCATCTCCCCGGTATCTTGGTCCTTTAAAAGCAAGAATACCGGGTTGTCCTTTTCGATTTCGACATCCATCGAAAGCAGCACCTTGAGGACTTTTTCGATTTCGCCGATGCGGGTGCCGACCCCGGGCCGGCCGAACTCCAGGGCCATGCCCAATTCTCCGCGGCGGTATCTGCCGGTGACATCGTTGGTTTTCATTTCCTCGGTTCCACGACCGCCCTGATTCAACTTGGGGTGTTGAACATCGGGATCGCTGAATTGCGCCCGTATCAAGCGCGGGTATTGCCGGGATTCTTCGGGTATATAAATCGCATCCACCGGGCAAACTTTTGCCTTGTAGCACACCCCGCATTCCACACATTCATCCTGGTCGATGACGGCGGACTCCTCGTCGCCCTCCGCAATGCAGACGACCGGACAATAATCAAAGCACTCCTCGCACATGATGCAGGTTTCGGCATCTATTCTCATGTTTGACTACCTTCTTCTATTAATTTTTCACTCAATATCGGTATGTTGTTCAAGATCGTATTCTTGCGCAGCAACTCGGCCTGCTCCGCGTCTCCCTGCTCGATGGATCGGATGAGTTTTTCGTGGTTTTCGATGGACGCCTTGAGCCGGCCGGGGATGGAGAGGACCTCGACCCGGTAGCGCCCGGTTTGCTTGACAAAGGTGTCGATCATCTGGATCAAGCGTTTGTTTTGACAGGCACTGGTCAAGGTTTTATGGAATTTGAGGTTCAGGCGGTAGTACTCGCTGACTTTCCCGTTTCGGGCCAATTTGATCATTCTGCGGTGCAGGGACTTCATCGTTTTCAAGGTTTGCGGGTCCATCTTTTTCACCGCCAGATAGGTTGCCAGGCTTTCGAGATTGGCCCGTATGCGGCAAATGTCCTCGGCTTCCTGCGGGGAAACTTTGGCCACAAAAACCCCCCTGCGGGGCACACGCACCACATAGCCCTGGCTCTCCAGGATGCGGCAGGCTTCACGCAGCGGCGACCGGCTGATGTTCAATTTTTGACAAAGCGCAGCTTCGACAATACGCTCGCCCGGCTTGAGCATCCCGTCTATGATCTGCTGTTCGATCTTTTCGACGATATGCTCGACGAGGCTTTTGTGGTTGATGGCCGCGTCATCTAATGTTGATTTCTGCATTTGATTTCCACGTTGTAACCTGGTATTCGATAGACAAACGATTGCATACTGTAGATTGTCGACAGTGTCAACCCTATAATTGCGGTCGAAAGCTACCGCTGGACAGCATGCCGACATTAAGCGGCGACCGCGCCGCAACGGTCGACAATTGACGCATGTCTAGAAATGACAAGGACATGCGGCCGTATTATGTTGTGAGCGTGATTACCAACAGTATGATGGCAACAAGGGCAATTAGGGCAAGCACAACGTCGCCGAATTAACGCGTACGGATTCAGCGACTCATCCGGCGTGTGCCGGAATATCACGCAGAAGGCGACGTTGATCGGCGATATCTGAAATTTGGATGTCAAACCATTAGACGTGAGGAGGCTGGGAAATGAAGGAATTGCTGCATATTGTGCCGGACAAAACCGCGCTTCTGATCATGGACTACCAAAACAAGCAGCTGTCCGGTCAGCCGGAAGAAACCCGCGAACGATTGCTGGACAATGCCAAAAAAGTGCTGTCCTGTGCCCGGGGCAATGGAATTGCGGTGATCTATGTCGAGGTCCGTCTGCGCCAGGGCCCGCCGGATTTCAGGCCCTGGGATCGGGCTGTTCGCAAGGCCAGCGGGCGCGAGCCGCTGGGCGCAAGAGAGCCGCTGTTTGAAATCCACCCGGCCGTTGCACCGCGGGAAGGTGAACTGGTGGTCACCAAGCGGCGCATCGGACCGTTTTCAACCACCGACCTCGATGAAACCCTTCAGAATCTGCGAATCGAAAAGCTCGTCTTGATGGGGATTTCAACCGGTGGCGTGGTGCTGTCCGTGGTGCGGTGGGCCGCCGACATCGACTATGAACTGATGGTTTTAAAAGACTGCTGCGCAGATCCGGACGAAAAGGTCCACCGCGTGCTCGTGGAAAAAGTGTTTCCGCGGCAGGCGGCCGTTGCCACGGCAGCTGAATTCATAAAGGCCCTGGAATGATGCCTTCAGCATCGAGCCCGGAGGCCTTGAGCGCAAAGTACAGGGAACACGCCCCCAAATCGCAGGGGGGGTTGAGAAAGGAGCTACCATGGATACAGGCTTAGAAGGGCGTACCGTGCTGATCACCGGTGCCAGCCGGAATATCGGACGGCAAACGGCCCTGCTGTTCGCCCGGGAAGGAGCAAATCTGGCGATTTGTACGCGAAGCAGCATGGAGCGGCTGGAGCAGACAGCCGCACAGATTGAAAATGCGGGAGTCAGCGTCGTCGCCGGGCGCTGCGATGTCGCCGATGGGGATGCCGTCGCCGGCTTTGTAAAGAGCGCCCGTGAAAAATTCGGCAGGGTCGACGTCGTGGTCAACAACGCCGTTTACCGCGCCGAGGGCAGCCTGCTGGACGTGACCGACTCAGGGTGGCGGCGCAATATCGAAGTCAATCTAAACGGGCCCTATCACATCTGCAAAAACGCAGTCCCTCACATGATCCAGCGCAAATGGGGGCGCATCATTAATTTTGCGGGCATTGCGCCGTATCTGGGAACTTTCCCGGTAAAATCGATGGTCAAGCTCGGCATTGTCGGCTTCACCCGGGGACTGGCCAAGCAGTTCGGCGAATACAACATCACCGCCAATTGCGTCGGCCCCGGCCGTATCGACGTTGAACGGGATGCCGACCAGAAGAAAAAGGACTTCCATAAACACCAGTTGATTCGCCGCCGCGGCACCCCCGATGAGGTGGCCAGCCTGGTGGTTTACCTTGCAAGCGAAATGGCGGGATATATCACCGGACAGTCCTACCTTGTAAACGGCGGGGCCTATCTGCAATAAAGATCGATCCCAACTCCCGCCTGGGATCTATTCTGCATTATTTAGCGAATTTTGTTCCAGCTGACCGGATACAAATTCCGGGGCGATCATATCTGCGATGAGAGCGCGCCAAATAGCCGAGTTCCAAGGATGGAAGGTTTATTAAGTGTAAAAATTCGTAAATCCGAGGAATGTTCCTTAAAGCGTAAAACGGCCTGACAGTCTTCGCCATTTAAAAAAGTCCGTTGCCGTCGACTGCCCCTCTGGGTGATGTGGTGCGGATGTCCGGGTGCCGCTATTCTTGCGATCCTGGCCAGGATGTTGGCAGTACCAAATTAGATCTTAGTCGGTCAATAATTCGGTATGGTGCCGCCCGAATTACGCTCCGTATTGTGTGCCCTCTCCGCCTTCTAGGCGGATCATGCTATTTCCATGAAGCCTGCATTTTGTCGAGTTCTTTTACGAGGTCATCGGCCAGCGGTTCCGGACGGTGCTTCATCTTTTCAAGGGTCATTTCCTGCAGCCTCTGCTCGAAACGTTTCGCGCCCGCTTTCTCCCAGTCGTCATGAATGCTTCGATCAAACAACTCGGAATAGCGGACAGCTCTAAAATGATCCATGGTATGATCTTCCTGAAGAAAATTGCCGGCCGGCCCGACCTTGTGGATCAGATCCAGGGCCAGGTGCTCTTCGGTCAGCGGTATGCCGCGCATGAAATGATCCACGGCATCGACAATGTCGTTGACCAGCACCATAAATTCCGGACTTGCCAATGAGCCGTGATCCATCCAACTACCGCAATCGTGCACCAGTCCCGATCCTATCGCAGCGGCGGTCAGGCACTGGAAAGCGGCTTCCGCCCCCGCCTGGGCGTCACAGAATTTGGCATCCGTCGCACCGGCAGTTCCGAAAAAAGGCAGGTTGTAGTGCTGAGCCATTTGGGCCAGTGCCGCCGTCATTAGGGACATTTCACAGGCGCCATAGGAAAATACGGTCGTGCGCATGTCCATGATCGTGGTGAATGCTCCTGCGACAAAGGGGGCGCCCGGATTGATGAGCTGATGCAGTACCAGGCCGCTGAGTGTTTCGGCATTGCCCTGAACAACGATGCCGGCCAGGGTCGCTGGTGCCGTCCCGCCGGCTTGAGGCGCCGGCGAGTTGATTACCGGGATACCGTTTTCGGCACAGTAAATAATCTTGTCCACTGCCGGTCCATAGTAGGATAGGGGAGAAATCGGTTCCGAGTAGTGGAGCAGACAGGGAACCTTAGCAAAATTATCCCTGCCGCCGCAAAGCAGCAATGCCATTTCAAATATATCTTTGCTGTTGGCAGTGTCCTTGCTGCAGAATGCCACCGGCTTTTCACTGTATTCCAGGGTGTACCGTGCTATGACTCGATCGGCGACATCCGGCGGCACGTCGGCGGCCATGCCGATAAACATACTCCAATGAAGATGGGGCAGGGCGTCACACAGAGCTGCTGTGACCTTCACGTTTTCACTGACAAAACGGCTGCGAACATGAGTTGCCGGATCCAGGTAGTCGACACAATCAAGGCTCGTTCCAAAAAAAGTTTTGTCGCGTTCCAGGTTGATCGTCCGTTTACCGGTTCTGGTTCCGAGAATGATCCGTGAAGGCGCCTTTCGAATAACCTCCTCGACCAGCCAGGATGGCATGCGCACGCGCTTGCCCTCCACTTTGGCCCCGCTGTCGTGCAGAATCTCCAGCGCGCCGGCGTGGGGGATGTCAACACCGGTATACTCGAGCACATCCAGCGTTGCGCTGTGAATCTGCTCGATCTGATCCTGATCGATTACCTGCAGGCGGGGCTTGAAATGAAGTTCATCGCTTGTCATTCCCATTTTAGGTCTCCTTTGCTCAGACGTTTAATTCCGGGGACACCATACTTAATTCTTGTCTTTTGGTTTAGGTCCAGGTTGGCCTAATTTTAGATGCCGGTCCTCTCGTGCTTTCGAAAAGCCTCGATCGTTTCTATATTCGACGATAAATTTCGAATGAAATTATCTCGGCCGTGGTGTGCCCCTATTTTCCCTCTTGGGTTATATCCGGTTTTCGATTTCCTCAAATCGGCCTTCATTCGTTGCTTGCAGTCTCCTCCGACCGATGGTCATAATGCTTCCCCTTTTTTTGGGGATATTTTTTAACACCTGTAACAGATGCGGTCACAGTACCGGTGAGTTCCTGAAAAATTAAAAGGCAAACTGCTTTTGGAAATGCCCTAATTCATGCCTTTTAAAATAGTTTGACAGCAGGTGTTCGCAATGATGAACGTCGCCTGACGTCAAAGGCTTGATGGACCCGGGCGCCGGTGAAGTGATTGGTCCAGTCAACTAAAGCTTTGAGAAAAATTCATCTTCGATATGTCTCCTGCGGTCTTTTTCAAAGCTCCCTTATATTCTTTCGCCCAGCCCCATCGCTTCAAACCTTCTCTGGTAATCAGTCAGGGCCGATGGTTTGATAACCATGATCACGTTTAGATCCGGTGCAATGCGGCTTGTTAATTAGTAAGAGTACCTCCTCACCGTTAGGTTATAGACCTAGCATTGCGACGAAAGGTTGGTTAACTTGCCGGATAATAGTAGTAGAGCTAAAATTTTCGGTTAGTCAAGTCATCGGCATGCATGATTCTTAAATTCGATGGTGCTGAGGGAGGCGAGCTGTTTTGTCGGGAAACATCACCCTCGGGATCGACACTATCATCATGCGATAGTTTAGGAAAATTCTGATCAAGATCAGGTCGTGAAATTCTAAGAACTCCACTCATTTCCATTTGCTTCCATACGAGAGGAGGTGGAAAAACATTTATGAAACTAGTCCAGTGCGTAGGGTTAATCGTTAAACAACCTGATGAATCTCGTTGACTCTCGCTTTGTTTCCGTCCACGATGAACCCATATTTGGTCTGCTACATATCGATAGTTCTGATAGACGTTTGCGTTGATGGTTCGTATTTCTTTTCCATCCTCCACCCACAATGCAAAAGGATCATAATGTCCAGATGCTTTTCTTTATTCTTGTCGCTTAATGAAAAGGAGTAGTTGCCGGATTCAGGTATCGGATATTGGTGGTTAAACATACAAAGAAAGTCAACGAGCGATCCAATTAGCGCCTCCGCGTTAGATTTCCGAGCCATCTCACAGGTTTCTTGAAATTCTGGCTGGATCGTACCGTCATACATAGACTTTTTAAGTTCACCAGGTTCTGTTTTTAGCACGTAGTACTTACTGGGGTAGGATGAACCTGAAAAGGTTCCTTTATATTCAATAATTGAATCCTTACAAAGAGGGCCAAACCTCGCGAAAAAATTTTCGCTGTCTAAAACTGAAGATGGACAGCCTTCATCGCGAATCAGGTACACCTGCACTTGAGCTCCGTATTTTTCCGGATTGTCTTTATTACCTTCTAAGAAAAAGACCAGGTACCTATCATGTTTAGCATACTTAGGCTCCAGTGCGAGTGCGGCAGACCATGAAGCCCATAAGATTGCATTTATTAAGAGAAATGTTGCTATTTTTCTCAATGTGTCTCCCGATTCTTTTTGCGTTTTTCTTAAAAAATACATTTCGTAGCCTCTCAATATGTAGACTTTCGATCTATCACAATACGGTAAAATTCTGCATTCGTTTTATCAAAACGGGTGTAATAGGATTCAACCCAGCCAAGACGCCATCCATTTGTGTTGTTAAAAAAATCCAATATTTGGCGATTTGAAAAATCTTTTCCATTCGGTTTCTTATTAAACATCAAATTACAGGAACAGGTTTGTTTAGTGGGCAGCAGCCATATTTATAAAGTTGCCACTTGAGTTGACGAGGAATATAAGAATTCCACATAATAAACAAGATATCGCTTTTGTCCACTTGTTTCAAAGACTCCATTCTAGTCTCAACATCAAAAAATGACTTATTCGGATCGTTTACTGTAATTTTTGCAATACCAAGTTGTTCTTCAACTTTATTAATTTTCATATTTGCACAGGCATCTAACAAAAAAAATGTCAAGACAATGAGAAAATAATTACTGAAGCGAACTTGGTAGGGGTTTTTTTTCATGCTTATTTATCTGAGAATCATACAGCATTGTGCAATAGTCAGTTAGAATCGAAATATTAAAGATATCTCTTGCCAGGAATCCAACTATTGGGAAATTACAGGTGTTGAGACTGTCGAGACTTCAGCTTTGTCTGAAATAGTGCCAAAAATCTATTATGCGATCAAGGATATGATAGTTCATTATTAAATGATCAAGCTGCTTAAAGATACTGATACCATATCTGCAATATTATGAAAGTGCTGATATGTAAAGGCAATCTGTAAACTGGACACGGCAGACTTTTCCACGACCCGTAATTTGTGCGTATACCTCAATTTTCCCGGAGCTTTTTGATTAACGCTCCCGAAGCCCGATCCCAATGCAAATCCTTATGCCCGGATTCCTGCCGGCACGATTCCAAGAGTCTTTCATTTCTTGTAATTCCGGGGACACTATACTTAATTCTTGGCATTTGGTTTAGGTCCAGGTTGGCTTAATTTTAGATGCCGGCCCGTTACTTTCTCCATTTTTTCGGTAAAGCCGCTATCGCCGAAAGGTCTGCCAGGTCTCTCGTGCTTTCGAGAAGCCTCGATCGTTTCTATATCAATGGCTTTTAATAGAAACGAAATCCAGTATTCTTCCAAATAGGACTGATAGTCTTCGTTGTTGAAAAAAGTCTGTTGGCGTCGATTGCCCCTCTGGGTGATGTGGTGCGGATGGCCGGGTACCGCTATTCTTGCGATCCTGGCTATGATGTTGGCAATATCAAATTAGATTATAATTGTTCAATAATTTATTATGGTGTCCCCCGAATTACCGACCACTTAATTCCCGGTAGCAACCGGGAAGCCGTCAACTGCTTAGGCAGCCCACCTAAGAACCGCACCCTACGAAACTAAAAAAGCTGTAACCAATTAAGATTACAGCTTAAATATTAGGTTTGGTGCCGAAGGCCGAGCTTGTCAAATATGCTATGATATCAATAAGTTGCTGATTTAGAAGTGAGTTTAAACGAGTTTAAGTACGCACTTGGCCGCATAATCGCATATTATTGACTTACATATCTATAGACCAAGCGGCCAGATGGGGGAGATCACCGCCATGGTCCTGGGGCGTTCCAGTTGCTGTGAAATGCTTGTTGTTCAATAATCGAGGATGCGAGAGGTTTGAGGAAGAGTTTAACAGCGACCATGATTTCCTCGAAAGACTCTGGCGCGTTGATCAGCTTAGTCTTCCTGATATAACCTTTCCATTGGACATTCTTGTCCCCATTCTTGCCGAATGAAGGATGGAATAGAGCGGCGTCCAAAGTTACGGGCGTGTTTCTTTTCTCAAATGTTTTTTCTACCGCATCTGCAAGTATCTTGCCTTTGAAATCGAACGTACGGGACAATACCCAGATGTCGTAAAAATCCTTCATTCTGCTGTTCAGAACACCGAGCTTGACCATTGCCTGGAACTTTTCGGCAATCGTGCTCTCCATTGTGTATCCTTTGAATGTAGGTGCTGGAAAGTCGAGAATGGTTGGATACGAGACCGTAATGGGGTTTGGTACGATTACATCACCGAAGCCGATATCTATCTGAATAGAGACCCGTGCCCTGCCCAGGCTACCATGCACGCGAACACGCACACCTTCATATTCGGCATCTTCCGTTATCCTGACGGCCTCCACCGTTTCGTAGTTAAAGGATATGCCGTCTGCCTCCACGTCAACCAGACAAACGTCCGTTATGGCGTCGGTAATCACTTCGAGGCTGTTGTCGATTTTCCCCAAAAGATCTATATCCATTGTGGGACGGGATGCAAATCCATACCACGCCGTAAACATGAGGGCTCCCTTAAGGATGAACTTGTCGGCATGGGGACTCCTGGATAGCCGATATATAAATCTCTCAATGGCAAAGTATTGCAGAAGTTCATTGAATGGACGGGACGATTCCTTAGCCTTGTTAAGAAGACGCTGATGCACTGATGCGGCGATGTTTTTGACTTTCTTGACCATTAAAGGATGGCCTCCAGATAGGGTCGCATGACCTTTTCCACTCTGCATATTGCGGCAAAGCGCATGAGAGCATCTACATTGACGTTTCTCCTTTCGCGGTAAAAGCGAACCGCTTCCACAGCCGTGTCGAGACCGATTTTGTTGCGGAACTTAAAGCAGTCGGCAAGTGTTTTCTCCGGGCTGTAAATACGTATGTCCACACCGTCGAGTTTGTGGATTTCCACCCCTGCGGTAAAGGCCTGATCCCTAAACCAATAGACCTTAATCGGCGGATATTCCAGCCGGGGGAACTCCGCTCCTCGCTGTATCGCCACATGGACCTCATGGGCTATTTGCGTAGTAATTTCGTGAAACGAAAGCGCTGAGATCAGGCAGATGACGCCTTTCGGGACTCGTGCCGCTACGGTGACCAGATCGGGATTTCCCAGTGGTTCGCCACCCGCAAGACGAAATACACCACGGCTGATCACCTCAAGCGTTCCGACATCACGCATGGTATAAAGAGTGCTCAGATGGATGCCAGCATGTAGCGCCTGAGCCGTGCGTAGAATACCACCATGTTTCTTGAAAACAGCGACAGCTCGTTCGAATCGGGAGCCTTGCCTATTTGTCTTCGCCGGCGTTTTGATAAAATTACCTTCACTTATTAATATATGCTGGTAATATTATCATAATCTGGTTTTATGTCAAGCTGAACCATTAATCAACAACAATTTGGACTACCGGTCAAAACAAAATATGAGAATATGCGTACCATTTCAGTATGTTAATGATTGCTATACAATATAAAGCTGAATAATCGTGAGACTCTGAAATAGTTGTGTGAAGTTATAATTGATTTTAAATATCTGAAATTATATAGATTAAATTTGAGCACACCAAAAAAATATACATTAGGTGACTGACTTGAAGGATCAAGAAACAATCAAAGAGCAGATCCTGATTGCAGAGAAAGAACTTGCAGCGCTTGATGCAAAAAGGGCGGCACTGCAAAAAAGAATCGAGCAGCTAAGAGGACAACGACAGTCAGTTGGTGATGAACGGCTTCCGTTTGACCGGCTATCGGAGCCAATTGTAACGAATGAATCAACCCAGGAACAAAAAATTGCGCTTTTTCAATCCTTTTTCCGGGGCAGGGACGATATTGTCGCAAAATACGGCTATTTAATTGTGGACGAATGTCATCATATTTCTGCCAGAAGCTTTGAGATTGTTGCCCGGCAGTGCAAAGCAAAATACGTTACCGGGCTCTCGGCGACAGTCACTCGCAAAGATGGCCACCATCCAATTATTTTTATGAATTGTGGGCCGGTACGGTACAAAGTAGATGACAGGAAACAAGCGTTGGAAAGACCATTTGCTCATAAGGTCATTGTCCGAGAAACAAACTTTAGGATGCCCGAATCATTTGAAGCGTACCAATACACTGCTATTCATGAGATATATAAAACCTTATTACAAAGCAATGAGCACAACCAAATCATAGCTTCCGACGTAATGCGGGCCATTAAAAACAATCGTTTTCCGGTTGTCCTAACCGAGCGTGTGGAGCATCTTAAAATACTAAAAAGTCTGCTCGAAAACGAAATTACGAATCTAATTGTCATGAAAGGTGGAATGGGGAAAAAGAAGCGGCAGGCCGCATTAAACGCCCTTCAGTCTCTTCCAGACGATGCTGAGAAAGCGGTCCTCGCAACCGGTCGGTATTTGGGAGAGGGGTTCGACGATGATAGGCTTGATACCTTGTTTTTGACTCTGCCAATATCCTGGAGGGGCACCCTAAATCAATATGCCGGTCGTTTACACAGAATCCACGACAGTAAGAAGGAGGTAGTGATTTACGATTATGCGGATTTGAATGTGCCGGTATTGGCAAGAATGTACGATCGGCGACTTAAAGGTTATCGCTCCATAGGCTATGGGATCGAGGATGACGAATCCTGAGTTTTGGCCGTTTTTGAAGGAGAAACGGTGCGGAAATCAGGCTCAATATCGCATATGAAAAAACGGCTTCAGTAACCATGTCAGGGTTTTTGGACAACTGAATCGGAATGGAATGTCGGTAACATTCCTCAAATCCTACGACGCTCATTCTGGAGCTACGATCCGGCGGCCATTCAATATAGTGGCCGGTTTCTGCTATTCCACCAAACGGCACGAGATCCACTGGCAGCCGGCCCTTGAAAATGAGGCGCTGGGTTTCTCGGCCCGGCTCAAAATCATCGGATTTGATCAATGCTTCTTTAACACGATCGAACTGAAACCAGTTCTCAAGAAAAGCGGCAATATCAATGTCGACGGTGGCGCGTTTCGGCGCGATTCCGTGAGCAGCCTCAAGAAGAATATCCCGGGCAGTCGCTCCAACGATAAATATCGAAATATTCTCCTTCGAGGCCACCTGTTGAATATGACTCAAAACAGAAACCGTCAGGGAATTAATCTTCCCGGACAAGTCCAGCGAGGTGTTCGTCATAAATCATCTCCGCGGCATCGATGTTTCTCGCATCACCGGTAGCCATCAAATCCGCGTACACAAGAAGCGGTGGGACCAAACCCAATTTGGTCGTCGTCCATTGAAAGTTCCAAAAAGGTTTCAAAATTTCCACATTCCCATTTAGATCCTTCTTTAGCTTGTGTTTGAAGACAAACTTCCCGGGAAGCAGGGCCATGTAGATGACAGCTTTTTCGGGTTTGAGGTATCCGGTTAATTTGGCCGCAGCAATTTCACCACCCCAGAATGCACCAAACTCAGCCAGTGTAATGTTCTTCCACCAGTTTCGGGTATCCACCCGGAATGTCCCTTGAACGAGCTTTGGCCTCAATTGCTCGGGGTAGGCTTCAATCCATCGCCTTAGCAATTGTTTGGTTTTGAGCAAATGTCGGCCCCTTTTCCCCAAATCAAAAAGAAAACCGAGCTCCTTGAGCTCGGTTAGCGCAAAGTTCACTGTCCCCAGAGCAATCCCGGCTGCATTAGCCATATCTCTGTGGGTCGCTTTTTCCATTCCTGGGTTGTTGAGCAGGGCGAAGATTAACTTCAGCCCGGCAGGTTTGAAAAGGCGTTTGACAGGTTCGGTCTTCAGAGCCTTATCAGGCTTCTCCCCTTTTACAAAGATGTACAGTGGGGTGGCGTTGATGAAAGCGTTACCTGCTGCATCGATAAATGGAATATCATGATGTCTCATGTCTTCCGCGAGCTCGGGATTGACATACTCTGTTATTAACAAGCATTTCCCTGTGTTGTTTGTATTTTGCTTCAGCAAAGCGATGGTTGCCCGGTTCACTCGCAACTTTACCTCCGCTTCGAACTCCCACTGCTTGCCCTCATGGGCAATCCGAACAATGCCGTCGCCATATAGATCTGTTCCGTTCTTTTCGTATAGGAAGTCGGCATCCATTTGGGTTCTTTTTCGAAAAAGATTCAACGCTTTTTTAGCAATAGTATTTTTTTGAGGTTTCATTATATTTATTTTTGTTCATAAAAATTTATTGTTCATTATTCCTGAACATATAATATTGTTGAACAAATGTCAACAAGGCGGTAGATGCCGAAATATACGTAAGCACCACATTAAGAGTCGGTGGGGCGTTGTTCAATATATTCGTATGTTCATTATTATTGAACGATCCATAAAATATGATACCGGGGAGAACTCCAATGATATGAAATCGATGAAAAAAATCATTTCGGGTGGTTGCTGCTAATCGGTCTGGTTTGTACGAAATACATTGCTATTTTGCAAGATTTTGCAAAAAAAAAGCGATATCAGTAACTACCTGAAATCGCTTTATAAAAAAGTGTGGTTGGTGCCGAAGGCCGGACTTGAACCGGCACGGGCGTGGCCCACTACCCCCTCAAGATAGCGTGTCTACCAAATTCCACCACTTCGGCACGTTTGAACTATATTTTCTAAAAAAGCTTATGCGCTTACTCGGTTGATCTGGCCGGCTGGGTTTCGCTGCCGCTTGTGACCGGTGGCGCGGGCGCCGGCGGTGCGGTCTGGGACTCTACCGGGACCGGGCTGTCGGATACGACCGATTGACCGGTGGTGCTGCGCTGACCGGAAAGATAGGCCAACCCCAGGGAGGTGACCATGAATATGATGGCCGCCGCTGTCGTGGCCTTGCTCAAAAAGGTCGAGGCGCCGGTGCTGCCGAACAGGGTCTGGCTCGAACCACCGCCGAATGCAGCGCCCATGTCCGCGCCTTTGCCGGTCTGGAGCAGAACGATCATAATCAGCGCAATGCAAACAATGATGTGGATGATTATCAGTAGTATCGACATGTTAAATTTTTTCCAAAAATTTGAATTGGGAATGCGGAATGCGGAAGTTGGAATTAGATTTCTGCATCCCTGAAATATTTATTTGTGATTATCCGTGTTAATCCGTGTCCTAAAAATTAAATTGAAATCATCAGATTAAAATTTAACGATCCTGCTGAAAGATTCGGCCTCCAGGCTGGCGCCGCCGACCAGCGCACCATCGATATCCGGCATCGCCATGAGCTGGGCGATGTTGTCCGGTTTGACGCTGCCCCCGTACAGAATTCGGACCGACTGTGCCAGCGCCGGATCGAGATTGTCGCCGATCAGGGACCGGATGTGTGCGTGGGCCTCCTGGGCCTGTTCCTTGGTGGCGGTTTTGCCGGTGCCGATGGCCCAGACCGGTTCGTAGGCAACCACGAGAGAGCCCAAATCTTTCGCAAAAAAGCTATCTAACCCGATTTTCACCTGTTTGTCAAGCACAGAAAAGGTCTGACCGGCTTCGCGCTCTGCTTCGGTCTCACCGACGCAAAACACCGGAATCAGGCCGGCATCCAGCGCCGCGCGGATTTTCTTGTTGACGGTTTCATCGCTTTCGCCGAAATACTGGCGTCTTTCCGAATGGCCGATGATGACGTAGCGGCACCCGGCCGATACCAGCATGTCGGCCGATATCTCGCCTGTGTAGGCGCCTTCCGTCTCCCAATACAGGTTCTGGGCGCCCAGCGACACCCGGCTGTCGGCAACGGTCCGGGAGACCACTTCCAGGGCCGTGAACACCGGTGCAATCATGATGTCGACGTCGGCAGCATCGGCCGTCAGCTCCACCAATCGCCGGGCGGTGTCCACCGCCTCCGGATTGGTTTTGTACATTTTCCAGTTGCCGGCGATAAGAGGTGTTCGTGATGTCATCGACTAATTTCCTTTGTTGTGAGTTGCTAGTTGATGGTCATTAATTCACAATATTTAGAAGACGGCTAAAGGCTCACGGCGCAAGGCGCACGGTTTAAGACTAGCGGTTCACGGTGCAAAATTCACATTATTTAGGAAATGGTATAAGGTATAAGGTGTAAGGTTTAAGGCAAAGGCGCTGACGCGCCAGCACCTTAGCTCATAGCTGATAAGCAGAAGCAAAAGGCTGGCAGGCTAAAAAGCCTGGAAGCATTGAATATGAGCCTGTTTTCTTAACTTCGCACCCTCTCATCTTTTTTCCTTTGCCCTATGTCATCTGACTTCTGTCATCCGTTGTCTGTCGTCTGACACCTGATCCGCCTCCGGCGGAAAACCCGACACCTTTTTCCGTTCTCTGCCTGCCGCGGCGTCTTGTGGGGTCGTAGCCCGAGGGGCGAAGACCCAAGCTAGCCAGACCGAAGACGGGTCTTCCGTCTTGCTGTTTTTAAATCCGCATTCCGCCTTCCACCTTCCGCATTCTCTTACAGCTCTTTGCCGATCATGGCCGCCAGATCCACCATGCGGTGCGAATAGCCGGCTTCATTGTCGTACCAGGAGAGCACCTTGACCATGTTGCTGATGACATAGGTGGTCGGACCGTCGACGATGGATGACAGGGAGCAGCCGTTGAAATCGATCGACACCAGCGGTGAATCGCTGTAGCCCAGGATTCCGGACAGAGACTCTTCGGAGGCCTGTTTCAAGGCCTCGTTGATATCCGAGACGGTCAGGTCGGATTTGTCGATGGTCGCCACCAGGTCCACCAGCGACACATTGGGCGTCGGCACCCGGATGGCAAGGCCGTTGAGCTTGCCGGCCAGTTCCGGCAGGACCAGGGCTACGGCTTTGGCCGCGCCGGTTGTCGTCGGGATCATGGAAAGGGCCGCTGCCCGCGCCCGGCGCAGATCCTTGTGCGGGAAGTCGAGCAGGCGCTGATCGCCGGTGTACGAATGGATGGTTGTCATCAAACCGCTGCTGAGGCCGAAATTTTCCAGCAGCACTTTGGCTACCGGTGCCAGACAATTGGTGGTGCAGGAGGCATTGGAAACGATGTGATGCTTGCGGGGGTCATACTGATTGGAGTTGACGCCCATGACAATGGTGATGTCGGGATCGCCGGCCGGCGCCGAGATGATAACCTTGCGTGCGCCGGAGGACAGGTGTTTGGACGCGCCCTCCCGGTCGCGGAAGATACCGGTGCACTCGGCCGCAATGTCGACCCCCAGATCGCTCCACCCGATTTTTTCAGGATCTTTTACGGATCGGATGGTGATCGCTTTTCCATCGATCTCGATGCTGTCGTCCTGGGCGCTCACATTCATATCCAGCTGTCCGTGGACCGAGTCGTATTTCAGCAGATAGGCCATAGTATCCGCGTCGGTGAGATCGTTGATCGCCACAACATCAACATCCGGATGTTTTAACGCAGCCCGCAACACCATGCGACCGATTCTGCCAAAACCATTTATTCCAAGTTTAATGCTCATAGGTCCTCCTTTAGGATTTTGCTCATCAAAAGCGCATCTTCTTTTGTATCTGAATAATATTTGGGTCGCCTTCCGACCGTTTCAAAACCGAGTTTGCGATAAAGCTCAACCGCCGGGATGTTGGAGGATCGCACCTCGAGGTGAGCCGAGCGGGCCCCCTGAGCGACGCACAGGTCGAAGCATCGGGCCAGCAGCCAGGAGGCCATCCCCTGACCACGCCAGGCCGGGGTGACGGCAACCTTTAACAGGTGCACTTCTGCGGCCGCCAGATGCAGGAAAGCATATGCCAGGACTTCGTCGCCGGCTGACCGTCCCTCCGGTTTGACTGCATAATGGCGGGCCTTGCAGTTGCTCAATTCACCTTCGAAAGACAGGCGGCCCCAGGGCCATCGAAACGAACGCTGTTCGATGGCCAGAATCGGATCCAGGTCGGCATGGTCGATTTCCGCAAGCCGCCAACCCATCACCGTTCAGCTCCGCTTGTTGCCTTTTAAAATGCCGCTGGCCAGCGATATGCTTTTCTTGCCGAATGACTCCAGATCGGCCGCCAGCTGGGTGAGGTCCATTTTTTTGCGCCGATTGACAGCCTGGATTAAGATGGGAAGATTGACACCGGACAGCACCTCGATGTGGCCTTCCTCCAAAAAAGAATAGCTCAAATTGGACGGTGTACCCCCAAACATATCCGTCAGGATAATGACGCCCTCGTCCCCCATGACGTTCTTTATGCCCCGGTCGATTTTTCGGCGCAGTTTTTCGGCGTTTTCGTTCAAGTCAATCGACACCGATTCGATTGAACCGGGTCGGTTGCCGATGATGAATTCGGCCGTACCGATCAACGTTTCCCCCAGCTGGCCGTGTGTAACAATAACAATGCCGATCATATATCACCTTGCAGAGGTTGGAATCAAAAATCCTTACTGTGTTATAGCAATCATCCCGCCATGCGCAGAACTGGCACGGATGGCTATGGACGAAGCGCCCGCGTAACGGCTCGCCTCGCCGGTCAACTCCCCAAATCAGTATGTGCGAGCTATTCTTCTTTTCAGGGCTGGCCGCAGTCACGGTGATTGAGCGCCACTGTCTTACCCATTGCGCGGATGTGCTCGAATACCGCTCCGGCAACGGCCACAGAACGATGGCGGCCCCCTGTGCAGCCGAGCGCGATGGTCAAGTAAGCCTTGCCCTCTTTTTCATAGACCGGGATTAAGTAGTCGAGGAGCTCCAAATATTTTTTCAGGAAGGCACGCGTTTCCGGATGTTCCAGGACGAAAGCCTTTACCTCCGGCGTTTCACCATCCAGCTCTTTTAGCTCCGGCGTAAAATACGGGTTCACCAGAAAGCGCACATCCATGATCAGATCGGCATCAAAAGGAACCCCGTATTTGAAACCGAAGGAGAGCACATTAATGCGCATCGGCACGAGCTGTTTACTTCTCCGGGCGATTTCGAGGATCTTGGACCTGAGTTCATGGACATTGAACCCGGAGGTGTCCAGAACCAAGTCGGATGCCGTTCTTAAGTCTTCGAGCTGTTTTTTTTCGGTGCGGATTCCTTCGAGCAGGCTTTTCCCGGGAGATAGGGGGTGTTGCCGACGTGTGGTGCTGTACCGCTGTACCAGGATTTCTTCTTCTGCTTCCAGAAAGAGAATTTCGAAATTGTAACCCTTGTGTTTTAGCTCGAGAAAGACGGAACTGTATTTGTCAAGAAAGCCTTTTTCGCGCAGGTCCATCACCAGTGCGATCCCGGCGATTTCGGAATCGCGCTCCATGGGCAGTTCCAGAAATTTCGGCAGCAGATCGACCGGCATGTTGTCGACGCAGTAAAACCCCGCATCCTCAAGGGCGGCCATCGCGGTACTCTTTCCGGAGCCCGAAAGCCCGGTAATTATGCAAATGCGTATATTTTTCACTTTACATCGTTAAAAAATAGTTAGAATTCCTCATCCTCCTCTTCAATAATCTCAAATATTTCGTCACTGCTCGTCGCCTTCAGCAGCCTGTTTTTAAAAGGTTCATCTTTTAGGATGCGCGAGATCCGAGCCAGCAGTTTCAAATGAAGACCCGTCGAATTTTCCGGTGTGATCAGCAGAAAAAAAATATGTGTGGGACGCCCGTCCAGTGACTCAAAGTCGACGCCCCTGCGGCTGAGGCCGAAGCCCAGCACCAGCGCATCGATTGCTTTCATTTTACCATGGGGAATGCCGATACCTCCCCCGATGCCGGTGCTGCCCAGGGCTTCCCTTTCCATCAGGACATCGACCAGATCCTGCCGGTTGACGCCGGCGATGACGGACACCGGCGCCGCGAGCTCTTCCAGAAGACCTTGTTTGTCGCGGGCCTGCAGGTCCGCAAGAATGGTCTTTTTATGTAAGACGTCGCAAATCTTCATCTTGTCAACCACCGATCAGGTTAGGGCGGCAGTCACGCTTCCCACCGCATCTCGCGCAAATTTTCAAGTTGTAATATGGATAGGCAGTTCTATGAAATGTTAACAATAATCATGAATTGGGCTGAATCAAGCCGTAGTGCCCATCTCGACGCCGGTACAATACATTAATACGGTCGTCCCTGGCGTTGGTGAAGACCAGAAAATTGTCCTCGATTAAATCCATTTGCAGCACAGCTTCCTCAATATCCATGGGTTTGTACTCGATATTGCGGATCTTGATCTGTCTTTCAGCCTCTTCATCGGGTAGACTGTCAGCCTCTTCCAGCATGGAAAGGCTGCGGTTTTTGGATGCCGAACGGCGTTCTCTAATTTTTTGTTTGCTTTTTTTTATCTGCGACTCAAGCTTGTCGAGCGTCATGTCGATGGCGGAATACATGTCGTTGGTTTGCTCGCTGCCGATGACGGTGAGTTTGTCACCGGCGATGTTGATTTCCGCAATGTGGCGAAACTTTTCGACCGCCAGCACGACGTTGGCTTCGGCCGGATTGTCGAGATATTTATCGAAACGATCCAGTTTGTCACTCACATATGACTTTAAATGTTCAGAAGGGTCGTTATTTTTAAATGTGACGGATGTCTGCATCCTCTAAGACCTCCCTATAATTGTCTGCGTTTGTTGGATGGTAGTATTTTGAGCATTTCGCGATATTTGGCGACGGTCCGTCGCGCGATGCGAATCTCTTCTTCTTTCAATATCTGGGCGATTTTATCGTCGCTGTAGGGTTTTTGGGGATCTTCGCCCAGGATGATCTGCCTGATCTTTTCCTGGACGCTGGCAGAGGCAATCGCACCGCCGTGCTGCCGCCGGATCGAGCTGTTGAAAAAGTATTTCAGCTCGAATATCCCCTGGGGGGTGTAGGCATATTTGTTGGTCGTCACCCGGCTGATGGTGGATTCGTGCATGCCGATATCCTGGGCGACGTCCCTGAGCACCATGGGTTTCAGATAGGCAATGCCCTTTTCGAAAAAATCGCGCTGAAAGCGCAGGATGCTTTCCATGGCCCTGTAGATGGTCTTTTGGCGCTGATGAATGCTCTTGATCAGCCAGGCAGCGGATCTCATTTTTTCCTGGATGTAATCCTCGGCCTCGCCGGAAACTTTTTTTCCGCGACCGATCGAATTTTTATAGAATGAATTTACTCTCAGCTTCGGCATGCCGTCGTCGTTGAGCATGATGACAAAATCGTTTTCAAGCTTGTAGACGTAAATGTCCGGATTGATATACTGCGGTGTTTCATCGCTGTATTGCCTGCCGGGCTTGGGCTCCATGGCCTGAATGACGTTGATGGCGGAAACAACCTCATCCATGCTTCTTTTCAGGGTCTTGCAGATGGCCTTGTAATTTTTCTTTTCAAGGTTCGGCAGATGGCCCTCGATGATATCGGTGACGATCGTGTTATCAAAACCCAGGTGCCTCGCCTGGATATGCAGGCATTCCCGCAGGTCGCGGGCACAGACGCCCACCGGATCGAATGATTGAATTGTGGTCAGGACCTCCGACACTTTTTCGAGGTCAAATCCGCTCGTATTGGCAATTTCCTCGGTCGATACCTGAAGATAACCATCCTTGTTTAAATTTCCAATGATCAGGCTGGCAATTCTTTCAGTATCTTTATCGGGTTTGGTCATCAGAAACTGCCACAGCAGGTGATCGTTGAGGGACTGCTTATGAGCGATGAAGCTTTCGAATTTGGGAGTGTCGCGATTTTCGGATTCAAAATGAACCCGTCCGGGCGTGTTGTACTCATCCAGGTAGTTGCTCCAATCGATGTCTTCCTGAAGTTTTTCTTCAATGGTGACTTCTTTGGTTTCAGAGCCATCTGCAGAGGAGGTTTCGGCTTGTTCGGACGGCGGCTCGGTAGTGGAGCCCTCCGGCACTTCTTCGAGAGCAGGGTTTTCCTCCAGCTCGGCTCGAATGGTGTCCATGAGCTCCAGCCTGGACAGCTGCAGCAGCTTGATTGCCATCTGAAGCTGAGGCGTCATGATCAGCTGCTGGGTCAGTTTAAGTTGTTGTCGTAGTTCAAGTGCCATTTTTTCGCTGGATTCGGTTAGTCCTGGTTGTCTCTTAGAGAAATAGAATTATATGCGTAAGGGGTGCGGTCGTCCGTTCGGCGCCGGCGACCTGCAAATTGAATGCCAGGGCGTCCAATTTCCCCCTATTTTAGTTGAGATGATTTTAAATTGCAACCATTACCATATAAATTTGTTAAATGAAACCGTCTTGAGTAATCCCCCGGCCTGACGGGCGGTCCCGGGGCTGCTGCCCCGTCAATCACTTCCGATGGCCTCGATTGTAGCCAATCCCCTTGCGACGACAGCCGCGACACTGCCGCTTAGATTAATCTGGTCCTTGTTCAGATCATATTTCAAGGTGTTGGCGGACAGTTCCACCTCTTCACCCGTGATTTGCACCGGGTCGTCGGTAAAAATGACGCGCGGGCCGTTGGCGTAGTTCAAGCGATTGGTCCTGAGCTGATATTCGTCATTCCTTACCACAACATTGCCTGAAAATTCAATGTCATTTGTGTCGGTTTGCAATATTCCCTCATCAGCCTCCAGATAGACTTCACGGCCGTCTTTGAGGAAATAAGTGATAAACAGGTCCTTTAAAACAGCCTTTTTATCGTTCTCGATGTAGTGTGCCGAACCGGCCTCCAGGCTCCACTCTTTTTTGCCGTCGCGGGTGGCCGTTTGCCGAATCTTACCCAGCGATAGATCGGCACCTTCCTTGATCGAGGAAAGCAACAGCTCCGGTGCAGTGGATACCCGTCTGTATCCGACATACACTGCCGCGATCGTTCCGAGGGTCAGCAGCATGATCGCTAAAAATACGAGGCTCAATTTTCTGTTTTTCTTTAGCCGAAACAAGATGATTACCCAAAAAGGTTTCAGGCGTTCCGCCGAAGGCGGATCAGGTGTCAGAATTCATTCAACGTCAGGTAGATAGACCTTCGGCTGGATAAAAAAAGGCATCCGCGAGGTTTATTCAGGCTCACGCAACCGATACGTTAGACCGTATATTTCGATTTTCGCTTATCCGTTAAGCTCAAGCTGCTTTAAATTGGGCCTGCGGGAGCGGCTTTCCAGCCGCGAGTTCAAATGATCGCGGTTGGAAAGCCGCTCCCACGTAATCCACTACATTTATTCTTTCCGGACAACCACGTCTCGTTTTAATCTCCGCATCACTCCTGAAACCTGACACCTGACACCTGAAACCTACATGGAGCCGGCCGTCTCGGAGTGATTGTTGATTTCGATCCGCTATCCCCCCTTTGTCTACGAATACCGCTCGATGATCTCCTCCCAGCACCCCCGGGCTGCCAGAAGCGCCTCGCATATCTCCCGCACGGCGCCTTGTCCTCCCGGGGATCTGGTTGTCCAATCGGCTTTTTGACGAACGATCCGGTGGGCGTCAGCCACCGCCACAGACAGCCCCGCACGTTTCATGATGGGCAGGTCCGGCAGATCGTCGCCGACGAAGGCGATGGATTGCAGCTCGATCCCGGTTTGCGCCGCAATGCTGTCCAGCGCGGCAGCCTTGTCTGCAACACCGTCGAATAGATAGCGAATCCCCAGATTGGTGCAGCGGTGAACCAGAGCCTTTGAGCGTCTGCCTGTGACGATGCCGACCTCGATTTCGGCCTGCATGACCAGCCGCAGCCCGAACCCGTCTCTGGCACTGAAAATCTTGGTTTCGCTGCCGTCATCGCTGTAAATGATACTGCCGTCGGTAAGGACGCCGTCCACATCCAGCAAAAGAAGCCGGATTTGCTTTAACTTGTCTGACAGTGCGCTATTTTTCATCCTGGAATCTTAGGTACCTCTTTTTTCCGCGTTTATGTCATCCGCCGAAGGCGGACATCACGAAAACACGAAGTTTTGAAAACACGAATATAAATCCGTTTCTTTCGTGTTTTGGCGCTGCTGTGATTAAACCTTTTTGGTTCTCCGCCTTCGGCGGATCTGAGTCAGGCAGTAGAATCATGAATTGTCTTTAACCGGGAGAGCAGTTCATCAATATCGTCGAGCTTTAGAGAATTGGGACCGTCGCACAGGGCCTGCTCCGGGTTGGGGTGAACCTCCATGAATACGCCGTCGACGCCGGCTGCGACGGCTGCTCTTGCCAGCATCGGGGCATAATCCCGCTGTCCGTCCGAGCTGTTGCCGGCACCCCCGGGAAGCTGTACGCTGTGGGTGGCGTCAAAGATCACCGGAAAACCGGTCTGTCGCAGGATTGCAAAGCTGCGAAAATCCACCACCAGATTGTTATAGCCGAACATCGCCCCCCGTTCGGTGAGGAGAATGCGGCGATTGCCGGAGGCGGTAACCTTGGCGACCACATTGGCCATGTCCCACGGTGCCAGAAACTGCCCCTTTTTGATGTTTACGGGCTTGCCGCTCCTGGCGACCTCCGCGATCACATCGGTCTGACGGCATAAAAAGGCGGGAATCTGGATAACGTCCAGCACCCGGGTCGCCGCCGGGATTTCGCTGACGCGGTGGACATCGGAAAGAACGGCGATGCCGAACTCTTTTTTGATTTCCCCCAACACCCGCAGGCCTTCGGTCAGGCCCGGCCCTCTGAAGGCGTCCACCGACGTGCGGTTGGCCTTGTCAAAAGAAGCTTTAAAGACAAGGGGCATTTCCAGCCTGGCGGTTGCGGCCTTCAAATGCGCGGCTATCTGCCGGGTGGTCTCGTAGTCTTCGATGACGCAGGGACCCGCAATCAGAGCCAGAGGTGATCCCCCGCCGATTGTCACGTTTTTTATTTTTATTGGCTGCACCATAGGAATATCTATTACTCAGAAAATGCCCCGATTGTCTAATGGCAGATGACAGAGGACAGATGTCAGATGACCGATGACAGAAGTCAGATGTCAGATGTCAGATGTCAGATGTCAGATGTCAGATGACAGAAGACAGAAGACAGAAGACTGACGACAGAGGCCAGAGAACAGATGGCAGGCATTCCGGTATCAAATCGATCGGCTCTGTGCTCCATGCACTGCGCGCTATGCCTTCGGCACCATACCCTATGCGCTCTGCCCCATGCCCGAAGCCCACTAACCCGCAACCCGCTACACGAAATCTATCCTGCACACGGCCAAATGTCAATATACGATGGATGCGAAAGATACGAAAACAGCCCTTGATTGTCTACGGGTTAACTGGTATTAAAACAGTTTCAATTTTCAATGCTTACAAGCTGAGGGATTACTTTTCAAATTGAATCTGAAATCGATCAAAATAAAATGGTGGATAATCGCCGGCGCGTGCCTGCTTGTTATTTTGCCCCTGGCCCTGCTGGCGCTGATACGTCTGGAAGGGGGGGCGCCGACGTTGGAACTGGATCTGGCTTCGCCTTATATCGGCACCTCCCGCGAGCTCACCATCACGGTTGCTGATGCCGAAAGCGGTTTGCGCAGGTTTTGGGCGGGCCTGCTCAAGGACGGCAGGGAAGTCGTCCTGGAAGATACCGAATTCGAATCGGCCGGGCCGATCAAAGGCGGAAGCCTCAAGTCGACATCGATCAAACTTACTCTCGCCCCGGCACAGCTGGGATTCAGCGATGGTGAAGCCATTTTGCGCCTGGCCGTGCAGGACTACTCCTGGCGGGATTGGTGGAAGGGCAACAAACTCTATCTGGAAAAGACGGTGGTGATCGACACCCGACCGCCGGAGATCGAGGTGCTGAGCCGTTCCCACAATATTAATCAGGGCGGGGCCGGTCTGGTGATCTTTCGCACCTCGGAGGACTGCCCTGAGGGCGGGGTGCAGGTCGGGGATAAATTCTTCCGCGGCTACGGGGGATTTTTCGACGATCCCTTGGTTTATCTCGCCTTTTTTGCCCTGGGCTATCAGGAAGGGCGCGATACCGAGATGCGGGTCAAGGCCGTGGATCCGGCCGGCAATCAGACCGAGAGCAGCTTTTACTACCATATCCGGCGCAAGACATTCAGAAAGGACAAAATCAACATATCGGACCGCTTCCTGAACCGCAAGCTCCCGGAGTTTGCAGCTCACGCTTCCGGGGGGACCGGGGCCTCAGCCGTGGACAAGTTTCTTGAAATCAACCGGGATCTCAGATCGGCCAATTATAGGGAAATCGTCGCTGCCTGCCGGAATCCGGCGCGCCGGATTTACTGGAAGGGCCGTTTCCTGAGGCTGCCGAAATCAGCAAGCCGGGCGCGCTTTGCCGACCATCGCACTTATCACTACAAGGGCAAGCAGATAGATCGACAGGTCCACCTGGGAATCGATCTGGCCTCGGTTGCCAACAGTCCGGTGCCGGCCGCCAATACCGGTGCGGTTGTTTTCGCCCGGTCGCTGGGCATATACGGCAAAACGGTGATTCTGGATCACGGCTTCGGTCTGTTCAGCATGTACGCCCATTTAAGTCAGATCGCCGTTAAGGTCGGGGACACCGTGTCCAAAGGCGACAATTTGGGCCGTACCGGCAGCACCGGCATGGCCGGAGGGGATCATCTGCATTTTGGCATGCTGATACAAGACACCTTCATCAATCCCGTGGAATGGTGGGACAGCAAGTGGATAAAAAACAACGTGACGTCGAAATTAAAATCGGCCAGGTCCGCAACCGGAAAAGAGTGATAACCCATGAAAAAGCATAAAGTCAGCAAATCCATCCAGGAAATCAACGCCAAAATCAAATCCGGCGATGTCGTGGTCGTTACCGCCGAAGAAATTATTGACATCGTCAAGGAGGACGGCCCTGTCGAGGCCGCCCGCCGGGTGGATGTGGTGACCACCGGAACCTTCGCCCCCATGTGCTCATCCGGAGCGTTTATCAATTTCGGCCACTCGGTCCCAACCATAAAGGCTTCCAAGGTCTGGTTGAACCGGGTCCCGGCCTACGCCGGAGTGGCCGCTGTCGACTGCTACATCGGGGCCACCGAGCCGGTGGAAGATGATCCGCTCAACAAGGTCTATCCCGGGGAGTTCGGCTACGGGGGCGGGCATGTCATACAAGATCTGGTGGCCGGGAAAAAAGTCCATCTCAAGGCCACGGGCTACGGCACGGACTGCTACCCCAATCGTTTGGAAGAAAAAGAGATTACCCTGCGCACCCTGCCCCAGGCAACCCTGTGCAACCCGAGAAACGCATATCAGAACTACAACTGCGCGGTTAATTTCACCAATAAAACGATCTACACCTATATGGGGGCTCTGAAACCCGGGGCGGCCAATGCCAATTACTGCTCCGCCGGCCAGCTCAGCCCCCTGTTCAACGATCCCTATTATCAGACCATCGGGCTGGGCACGCGGATTTTTCTAGGCGGCGGCGAAGGGTATGTGACCTGGTACGGCACCCAGCACAAACCGGCAGTCAAAAGGACCCCCAAAGGGGTGCCGGTGTCACCCGCCGGGACGCTGTGGGTGATGAGAGATTTAAAAAAGATGAGTCCGAAATGGCTGGTGGGAATGAGCCTGCAGGGCTATGGCTGTTCGCTGGCAGTGGGGCTGGGGATTCCCATTCCGGTTTTAAATGAAGAAATTGCCGGCTACACGGGCATTTCCGACGAGGATATCGTCACTCAAATCGTCGACTACGGCAATGACTACCCCAACGGTGTCGGCCGCAGCCACGGTCAGGTCAGCTATGCCGAGCTCAAAAGCGGAACCATCAAGATCAAAGGGCAGGAGGTACCGACCGTTCCCCTGTCCAGCCTGGTCAGGGCCCGTGAAATCGCCGACATCCTGAAGTCGAAAATTTCCCAGGGCAAATTCTTCCTGGGCGAACCGCAGTTTGCCCTGCCGGGGAAGTAATGGTGCTGGTCGCTGGTTCCTGGTTGCTGGTCTCTGGTTACGCGTTGCGGGTCTTTCGAATGCGGAAGTGGGAATGCGGAATGCGGAAAATAGTAAAAGTGTTACTGGCTACTGGTATCCGGCATCCGGTATCTGGCATCCGGCATCTGGTTCCGGCATCTGGCATAGACAATTGGGCAGAAACGCTGCAACCCTTCGGATAACGAATAACCAATAACCAATAACATCTAACGCATGGCCGGGACCATACGCACCTTTATCGCCTTTGCACTGCCCTCTGAGGTGGCGGGAATACTGCAGCGCGTGCAGCAGGATTTAAAGCAGAAAAAGATCCGGGCCCGCTGGGTGAAACCCGATAATATCCACCTGACGTTAAAGTTTCTAGGAGATATCGATCCCGGCGCTATAAAAAAAGTCGGGGCGGCAATGGCCGCTGCTGCGGCCGGCTGCCCGCCGATTGCGGTATCCGTGCGGGGGCTCGGTGTTTTTCCGGGAATAAAACGCCCGCGCGTCATATGGGCCGGCTTGGGCGGCGACATCCGGCCGCTGCTGGATCTAAGGCAGCGTCTGGAGGAAAATCTGGCCGCCGTTGATTTTCCCAAAGACAGGAAAGCATTCAAAGCGCACCTGACCCTGGGTCGCATCAAACAGGCTGCCGAACCGGCGAGCATTCGTCAGTTACTTTCGGACTATGCGGGACTGAGTTCAGATGAGTTCGCCTTTAATGCGGCCATATTGTTCAAAAGCGACTTGAAACCATCCGGTGCGGTTCACTCGGTCTTAAAACAGGTCGGGTTGGGAATGACAAATGATAAATGTTGAATGTGGAATGACCCGCCGCCGACGGATTGAATGAAGCAATGCGTTCTTTGCTTATGTTGACAGCGTAGCGATTCCTTAGTCCGTCATTAGTCATTCAACATTCATCACTCCAAAAGCGGGAGGAAATCATGCCAATTGCAGAAGAAAAAGAAAGAGCCCTGGAATCCACCATGACCCAGGTGGAGCGCCAGTTCGGCAAAGGCGCCATCATGAAACTGGGCAGCAAGACCGTGGTCGAAGTGCCGGTGATATCGACCAGCTCTCTGTCCTTGGACAAAGCCCTGGGAATCGGAGGACTTCCCCGGGGCAGGGTGGTGGAAATTTTTGGGCCGGAAGCCTCCGGCAAGACGACCCTGGCCCTGCATGCAGTGGCCGAGGCGCAGAAAAATGACGGTGTCGCAGCATTTATCGATGCCGAGCACGCCATTGACATCGGCTACGCCAGGCGGCTGGGTGTCGATTGCGACGAGCTGCTGGTGTCGCAGCCGGACACCGGCGAGCAGGCCCTTGAAATTGCCGACATGCTGGTGAGAAGCGGTGCCATTGACATCCTGGTAATCGATTCCGTGGCCGCCCTGGTTCCCCGGGCCGAAATAGAAGGCGAGATGGGCGACTCCCACATGGGGCTGCAGGCCCGGCTCATGTCCCAGGCCCTCAGAAAATTAACCGGAACGATCGGCAAAACCATGACGACAGTCATATTTATCAACCAGATTCGAATGAAGATCGGCGTCGTCTTCGGCAATCCGGAAACCACCACCGGCGGCAATGCGCTGAAGTTTTATTCCTCGGTCCGATTGGACATTCGGCGCATCGGCGCCATCAAGGACGGCCAGGAGGTTGTCGGCAACCGCACCCGGGTGCGGGTGGTAAAGAACAAGATGGCCCCTCCCTTTACGGAAGCGGAATTCGATATTTCCTACGGCGAGGGCATCTCCAAGACCGGCGATCTGATCGACGTGGGGGTCAATGCCGGTATTGTCGACAAAAGCGGTTCGTGGTATTCTTATCAGGGCGAACGGATCGGGCAGGGACGTGAAAATGTCAAACGTTTTCTGGCCGAAAACCAGGACATCTACGCGGATATTTATGAAAAATGCCGTGAGGCCCTGGGCTTTGTCAAAAAGGAGCCCGAAGCGGCGGCGGAGGAAGCAAAAAAATAGAATGCGGAAGTGGGAATCGGAACGCGGATGGCGGAAATGGTTTGACATCAACTCTGCACCCCGTAACCCGTAACGCGCAACCCGCAACCCGCAACGCGAAACCCGAAACCCGTACCGCGTAACCCGCAACGCGCAATGGAGACATAAATGACTGGAAACGACATTCGCCAACAATTTCTCGATTATTTTGAAAAACATGAACACCGGATTGTGCGCAGTTCATCGCTGGTCCCCCATGATGATCCCACCCTGCTGTTCATCAACGCCGGCATGGTGCAGTTCAAGCGCGTGTTTCTGGGTGAGGACAAACGCGACTACCTGCGGGCCACCACGTCCCAGAAATGCGTCCGGGCCGGCGGCAAACACAACGACCTGGAAAATGTCGGCTACACCGCCCGGCACCACACCTTTTTCGAAATGCTCGGCAATTTTTCCTTTGGAGACTATTTCAAGGAAGGCGCCATCGAGCTGGCCTGGGACCTGTTGACCAACGGGTACGGCTTGCCGGCGGACAAGCTGTGGGCATCGGTGTATCTCGATGATGACGACGCCTACGACCTGTGGCATAAAAACATCGGATTGCCCGAAGATCGCATCGTACGCCTGGGCGAGGAAGACAACTTCTGGGCCATGGGCGACACCGGACCCTGCGGCCCCTGTTCGGAGATTCTGATCGATCGCGGCGCGGAATTCGGGTGCGGCCGGCCGGAGTGTACGGCCGGCTGTGACTGCGATCGCTACCTCGAAATCTGGAATTTGGTCTTCATGCAGTTCAACCGGGATGAAACCGGGAAGATGACGCCCCTGCCGAAGCCGAGCATCGATACCGGTCTGGGGCTGGAGCGCATGGTGTCGATTATTCAGGATGTCCCCACCAATTACGATACGGACCTGATGCGACCGATCATCGCCAGAACGGAGGAGCTGGCGGAAAAGCGCCTGGGGGAATCCCATCAGACCGACGTGGCCATGAAGGTCATCGCCGACCACAGCCGGGCGGCCGCATTTCTTATCGGCGACGGCATCATGCCGTCCAACGAGGGCCGCGGCTACGTCCTGCGCCGGATTATGCGCCGGGCCATTCGCTACGGCCGCAATATCGGACTGAATCAACCTTTTTTGTCTGAAACCACCAAGGTTGTCTTTGACGTCATGAAACCGGCCTACCCCGAGTTGTCCGAGGCCTCCGCCTTTATCACCAACATTGTTAAAAATGAGGAAGTCCGGTTTCTGGAAACCCTGGATACAGGAATGAAAGTCTTAAACGACACTCTGGCTGATATCCGGGCCCGCGGCCTGAACCGGGTGCCCGGCGATATTATTTTCAAGCTTTATGACACCTTCGGCTTTCCGGTGGATATCGTGCAGGATGTCGTCAGGGATGAGAAAATGGATCTGGATATGGAGGGGTTCGATGAAGCCATGGCGGCCCAGCGTGCCAGATCCAGGTCGGTGGCGGCGTTCGACAGCGTCGGCGAGGCTTATAAAAATCTGTCGGCCCAGGGGATCAAGCCCGAGTTCGTGGGTTATGACACCTTGCACGGCGACTCGAAAATTCTGCTTTTGGTGGCAGACGGCCAGGAACTGGCCGAAGCGGCCCAAGGACAGACAGTCGAAGTCGTTACCGAGACGACGCCGTTTTATGCCGAATCCGGCGGTCAGGTCGGCGACACCGGAACGATGAGCGGGGAGAATTTCGAGCTGGAAGTATTCGATACGGTCAAAGATCCCACCGGACTCATCATCCACAAGGCTACGGTGATCTCCGGTAAGGTCCGCCCGGGGACTGCGGTCAGCCTGACTGTGGATGGGGCCAAGCGGGCGGCCACGGCTTTGAATCACACCGCGACCCATATCCTGCACGCCGTCCTGCGCCAGGTACTCGGGGATCACGTCAAGCAGGGCGGCTCGCTGGTTTCACCCGACAGGCTGCGGTTCGATTTCACCCATTTCTCGCTGATCGATGCCGATACCCTGGAGACCATCGAGCGTCTCGTCAACCAGCGCATACGCGAAAACATGCCGACCGGCATTGCTGAAATGGATGCTGAAGACGCCTTTAAATCGGGGGCAACGGCTTTGTTCGAGGAAAAGTACGGCGAGCGTGTGCGGGTGGTTTCCCTGGACGATTTCAGCAAGGAACTCTGCGGCGGCACCCATACCGGCCGGACCGGCGATATCGGGCTTTTCAAAATTGTCGCTGAATCCAGTATCGCCTCGGGGGTCAGAAGAATCGAAGCCCTGACCGGAGAGCCGGCCCTGGCGTCTATCCAGCAGACGGCACGGGTGCTCAACGACACGGCCCGCCTGCTCAAAGACAAAGCCCGGGCCGTGCCGGCGCGCGTCAAGAAAATGCAGGTCGATCTCAAAACCTTTGAAAAAGAAGTCGATCAGCTGAAAACCAAAAGGGCAACCGACGCCACCGAAGCCTCGCCGGATGCCGTCCGATCCATCGGCGGCATCGATGTGATGGCCCAAAAAGTCTCGGTGGATTCACCGGCCGCCCTCAGAAACCTGGCCGACCAGCTCAAGGACCGCATCGGATCCGGCATCGTCGTTCTCGGCAGTGTGCCCGGAGATAAAGCCATGCTGATCGTCGTGGTTACCCGGGATCTGACGGATCGTTTTCATGCCGGGAAGATTATCAAAGCGGTTTCCGCGGAAGTGGGCGGCAGCGGCGGCGGCCGTCCGGACATGGCCCAGGCCGGTGGAACCCAGCCCGGGAATCTGGACAAGGCCCTGGCCAAGGCCTATGAGGTTATCGAGGGCACCTGATAGGTCGTTGATAGTTTATCCTTATTAGGGTCGCCGCTGGCCGCAAGCGTCCAGTCTGATCGAAATAGAAACGATAGAAAAGCGAATATCGAATAATGAATGTCGAATGTCGAATTTCGAAGTAAGGAATTCTATCGATTCTAGCTATGTATAGACAGGGCGTAGTGGCGGGGTTTATCCCCGACAGCAAACCAGCACGAATACTGCTCCGGGCGGGGATAAGGCCCACCTTTGGCAATTGGGGTCGATGGGTCATCCAGCTATGCTGGAAATCCCGCCCCTACTTCGTTCCGGAGTGCTTGGGTATGGCACTAAATCAGCACTGTCTGCCGCAGGTGGGACTGCGCTTTTTCATCAACCCGCGGCTTATCTTTGAACGCGATCCGGGATAATGGAAACACTCCTCTGACAATGTGATAACGTATCGCCCGAGACGGACAAGGTTCGCATGGAGAATGGCAGGTGATGAATGTTATCCATTAAATAGCTGGCGGAGCGCAGCGACTTCCACAAATCTTCAATCTTCAATCTTCAATCTTCAATCTGTCTCTGACCGCCTGCCTGGCCGGCGCGATCATCTTGAAGATATGCCCCACTCTGACGGTGTGCCGGGGTTCGTCGGACAGGTGCTCGAATTCCTGCTGCCGTTTCAGGATTTCATCGAGCATAATCAGATCCGAACTCCGGCCGACCCGCCCGATGCCCCGGATCAGAATACCCAGATGCTGCAGCAGTTCTTTCATATGGTTGGGGCTCTCCTTGGCTGAGAATACCCGCGCGGCCGGGTTGCCGTAGACCTGGATAGCGTTCCGGATGACGGCGGTGGCCGTCTTCCCGCCGGCAAGCGCAAGCAGTATGTGGGCTTCTCTTTCGAGCGCCAGCAGAAAACGGGTCGGCCACACGGGTGCATCCGATTCCTGGCGGTCTAAAGACTGGACCAGCTTCCTGCGGATGGTCACCATTTTTTCGACAAACCGTCTTTGTTCCCCGTCGATTTTCCAGGCCGCATAGCGCCTCACATCCGGATTCAGCCCCATATCGACCAGCATGACCTCTTCCGGCGTGAACTCGATATCCAGACTCTGCTCTTTGTTGTAGTCGCGCAGGAACTGGATGGCGAGCATCAGGCCGTTTCGGTCAGGGAAGCTGACCTCGCCGGGATCGAGAATAAAATCGGACACCACGATTTTGACAGCCTGCCTGGGATGCTTGATCTTGCTTTTGAGCAGTTGCAGCGAGTTCAACAATGGCAGGCGGTCGCTGCGGCGCAGGGCCTCCCTGAGAAATATCCACAGGATTTCGAATATCCTGTGGGGGTGATTCGTAAAGCCGTCGACATTTTTCTCAAAAAGCGGTTTTTGAAAATCACCCCGATCGTCAAAACACCCCCCCATCAAGTGTGCAATTTCGGCGGCTTCCCGCAGTGAAATATTAAACATTTCGCGCAGCTGCCGGTAATCCTGCTCTGAAAACCGCCCGTCCACTCTCAAGGGCGCCCGTATTTTTCTGCGGCCGGCACTTCGATCTTTGGCGCTGTCAATGATCGCGGCAAGACGGGGATCGTATTTTGCAATGACCCTGGCGGCATCGTCGTGCCAGATTTCAATTTTGTCGCCCGCGATGATCAGATCGTCGAGCACATTTTTGGGCAGCCGATCAATCCCGATCTGAAGGCGCTCGATCACATGGTTGATCAACCCCTCCCTGCGCTCATCCTTGTCCAACAGCGTTAAAAGGCCGCCCATCAGCTGAAGCCGGTTTTCGAGCTCCATTGGGCCGAGTTGGCGGTAATCCTGGCCGAACAGGGTCTTCATCACCTGCACGGCAAGCTCGGGATTCTCGCCGTAGGCTGCCTTGAGGAATCCGGCCACATCGGCCTTGACGGCAGCCGGGTCGATCTCGCCGGCAGCGTTACCAGCGGACTCGTCCCGGCGGCCGCCGGTCGCGGCGGTCTCCGCCGCGGTTGCGGCGGCAGGCTGCGCCGTTGCCGATTCCCCCTGGGCGGCGCCGATGCTGCCCAGCTGCTGGAGGAGCTCAACCACCGTGTTGTTCATTTGGACCCCGATCGGCAATCCAGAATTGAGGCCAACGCTTGGGCCCGATCCGGACAGGCCGAGATTGAAGATTTATAAAAAGCAGAACCGCAGATTTTATTCGACCTTAATAAGCTATTGTAAGCATAGACAAATTTGGATTTGGTGTCAATCAGGAAGGAGAAATCGTTGGGGACTTGTGGTCTTTCAACTTATTGAATTTAAATATTTTTGTTGTTCCACCGCCCCATAGGCAAAGTTGATCATCGTGACCACGTCAAAGACGGGCCGGCCCACTGCCCATTGAATATCCCGCGCATAGGGCGGCATATTGGTGCATTCCAAGACGATGGCACCGATATCCGGGGAGGCGGCTACCAATTGTTCGGCCGCCGCCACCATCTCCCGCCGGCATTTTTCGACATCGATGCACTTTTTGCCCTCGAGAAACACTGCCGCAAATTCTTCGGTTTCATCCATGCCGATGACCGCCAGGGGATAAGATTGGATGCCCACACCGGCAAAATGCCGGTCGGTCAGCGACTGCCTGCTGGCCGTAATTATACCGACCTTCTGCTCTTTTTTAATGATCGCCTGGGCGGTGTGCACCTGCAGCAGGCTTGAGGTGAATACAGGGACATTAACCGCATTTGCGAGTTCGCGCTGGAATACGGCTAAAAAGCCGCAACTGGTTGCAATCGCTTTGACACCCTCGCGCTCGAGTTCGCCTGCGGCATCGATGAAACATTGCAGCAGGGACGGATCGGCCTTTTTAACCACGCGGGTGGGATCGGCTCCTTTCACGACCCTGTACAACAGCGGGAATGAAAAGGTGGCCGGGTTGCCCACATCTCCGGGTATGCGCGGAAAAACGGTATCGAGCATGATGAGGCCGATGACGGGTCCCCCGGCGGCGGTATTGCTAATTTTATGTATTGGCATAGGTGGTATACTTACACTAGAAGCGGTTTCAAAACCCCATCTAACGCCCAAATACGGCGTTGCCACGCAAGGCCTGATTCAACATCGGTCTTAGTTTTTAAAGGTGTATCACGAGTTTCTTCGAAATGCTCATCCGCCTCAGGCGGACTGCACTTTCTCATCAACTCGCGCCTTGTCTTTGGACGCGATCTGAGCTTTTGAAACCACTTCTAAGCCGCGACAATTCCGAGACGGTTGATTACTTCCTTTATGCGGGCATAAAACCGTTCATCGTCAAAGCTGCAGAGGGGCAGCCGAAACGATGCCGTACACAATTTCATATACGACAATATCGTTTTTGCGGGTACCGGGTCAGGCTGTAATTGTAAGATCTCAAATAACTCGGATAGCTCTTTTTTAATGCCTTCGGCCGCAGGGTTTCTTCATCGAAAGCGGATTGGATCATCTGCTGAATTTTGTCGGGAACGATGTTGGCCGCGACTGAAATAAGACCGGCGCCCCCCTCTCGGATCATATCGATGGCCTGATCGTCTTTGGCGGCCAAAAGCTTTAGGCCGGGCGGTTTTCGCAAAAGGATCTCGCTGGCCTGAACAAGGTTTGGACCGGATTCGCACACCCCGACTATATTGGGGCATTCATCTGCCAGCCGCAGCAATGTGGCTGTCTCTAAATTTACATTGGTCTGCGCTTTTAGATTGAATAAAATGCAGGGAATATCAATTTTTTCGGCAATGGTTTTAAAGTGAAGGTATAATCCTTTCTGGGTCGGCATATTCAGATACGGTGTCACCAAAAACACGGCGTCGGCCCCCGCTTTTTGAGCATGCCGGGATAGGGTGACCGCTTCCTGAGTGCTGTTGCTGCCCGTTGAAGCCAGCACCAGGACGCGCTTGTTGACATATTTGACTGCCAATTCAATTACCCAGTCGTGCTCATTGTAGGAAAGCGTCGCACTCTCCCCGGTAACGGTGCACGGAACGATTCCGGCGACGCTATTGCTGACCTGGAATTCAATCATTTTTCTGAACGCATCTTTATCCAGGCTGCCATCCGATTTAAAGGGTGTAACGATTGCAGTGAATAAACCTTTTATTTCCATGATATTTATCCGTGATAGAAACAGATGACCTTCGGTTCAGTCATTTCCTGAAGAGCAAATTTTATACCTTCCCGGCCCAACCCGGAGTTTTTCACACCGCCGAAGGGCATTGAATCAAGCCGGTAATCCGTTGAGTCATTGATCATGACACCGCCGCAGTCGATTTCGTAGGCGGCCTTGAAAGCCAGGTTCACATCCCTGGTGAAGACGGCGGCGTGCAGACCGTATTCGAGGCTGTTGGCCGCTTTGACGGCTTCATCGAAATCGTCGATCCGAAATAGGTTGACGACCGGACCGAAAACCTCTTCGCGGTAGATGCGGCAGCTGGTGGGCACATTCTCGAGCACCGTGGGGTAGATAAACGCACCGTTGCGCCGGCCGCCGCATAAAAGGGCTGCACCGGACTCGACAGCATCGGTTATCCAGTTTTCAACCCGCAGCGCTTCGGTGGCCGTGATCATCGGGCCCATATCCGTTTCTTCCGACAGCTTGTCGCCGACTTCCAGGCGGCGGGTCCGGGTGATGAATTTGGTTTTGAATTCGTCATAAATATCGGTGTGGATATAAATGCGCTGCACGCCGATACAGTTCTGACCCGCCGCCCAGAATGCACCGGATACACATGATTGCACCGCCCAATCAATATCGCAGTCATTCCAGACGATCACCGGAGAATTTGATCCTAATTCCATACCCAGTTTTTTAATGCCGGCAATGGAGACAATTTTTTTGCCGGCGTTGATGCCGCCGGTAAATGACAGCATCTGGATCCGTTCGTCCTTAATGAGCGGTTCCCCGATCTCAACGCCGTGTCCGGTAATAATTTGTAGAACCTGCGGCGGCAGCCCGGCCTCCAGCAGCGCTTCGGCCAGTTTAATCGCTGAAAGCGGCGTGACCGTGGCCGGTTTGAGAATGACGCTGTTTCCTCCGGCAAAAGCCGGGCCCAGCTTATGGGCGACCAGGTTTAGGGGATCATTAAAAGGCGTGATCGCCAGGATGATCCCGATGGGAAAACGGTAATAGTACCCTTTGCGGTTTTCGCCGCCCGGAAAAGAATCGAAGGCGATGGTTTCGCCGTGGATTCTTTTAGCCTCCTCGCCTGAAACCCTTAACGTGTTGACGCAGCGGCTGACTTCTTTACGGGCTTCCCTGATGGTTTTCGAGCTTTCCCGTGCCAGCAGCCGGGCGAATTCTTCGGTTCTGTCCGTCAGGATATCCGCTGTTTTATACAAAATCTGGGAGCGCTCGTAAATGGTCAGCTTGCTGGCCGTTTTACACCCTTTTTCGGCCGCTGCCAGAACGCGGTATACATCCGCCCGGTTGGCCCTGGGAATCGTGTCGATCAGAGAATTGTCGAAGGGATCGCAGACAGCGATTGTATCGTCTCTATCGATCCATTGGGAATCAATCAAAATCTTCATAACCGAATCTTTTTTATTAGCCTATGTTTTACCCAAGACCAAACACGGCAAGAATGGCCCCACCGGGCAGCAATACCTTAGTTAATAGGTTTCGGGTTTCAGGTTTCAGGTTTCAGTGTTCAGGGTTCAGTGCTCAGCATAGCCGGTTCCTGACACCCGACACCTTTTATGAAACTACATCAAAAGCGAACCGCAGAACCGCAGAATATCGAATGTCGAATGTCGAAGGTCGGAATCGCTTCAGGCTTCACCTGCGGCTACGCCCCGACACGTCGCTCAATCGTTTTAATAATAGACAGAATTCATTATTCGAAGTTCGATGTTGGACGTTCGATGTTCGATGTTCATTAGTTTCTTTCGCGATCAGACTGGCCGCGTTTTTGACCGGCGGCGGCGCTGACACCTGAAACCCGACACCTGAAAGCATAAGTTACTTACAACATGTTGTTGAATAAACGCCCCTAAGGATCTGTAGGGACACCATACAATAATCATAACCGGGCCAGGTCGCCCAGCGGTATCGGTTTAACCGGAGTCCGCACGGAGAGCGGCCGCGGGCGCCGGCTGACGGCAGTGCCTCCGGCGGCTAAAATATCATACATCAACGGAGCGCAAGTGCGTCCCTGACAGTTTCCCATACCGCAACGTGTCGCCCTTTTTAACGCGGGCGCTGTGCGGATGCCTTTTTGGATCCAGCCGCGGATAGTGCCCATGGTGATGTCTTCGCAGCGGCAGATGATGGTGGCGTCATCCATTGCGGCCCATTCGCGCGGATGGATGGCCCACTGACGGTTTAACAAAGCGCCCAAACGCCGGTGACGCCCGCGAGCGGCGGACAAAGCTGCCTGCCGGCGGCGGTGGTTGTTTGACTGCAATAATCCGAACTGCCGCAAAATAGATAGGGCCGCCAGCTGACCCTCTATCAAGGCTTTGTCGCCGCCGGCGATGCCGGTGATTTCTCCGGCTGCAAACATACCGCTGACGGAGGTTTCCAGCGATCCATCCACCTTGACGACCCAGCCGCCCCTGTCTGCAGCATAGGTTAGATCGCACCCGGCCAGTTGCGGCAATTCGATATTGGGGACAAAGCCGTTGCCGCTGGCAAGCAGGGGGGTCTCATAACGCCTCCGGCTGCCGGGCACGATGGTACCGTCAGGGGCGATTCTGGCGGCAATGACATCCTGAAGCTTGTCTTCGCCCCTGGCCTCGACCACTTGCATGCCGTGCTTCAGGGGCACCCGCTTTGCGATCAGGCGGCCCATGGCCAGCAGTCCCTGCCCGACTTTAGGCAGCTGTCCCGCTGTGGCCCACAGGGTAGTTAGCATTGCCGCGGCGGGTGACCGATCCAACACCGACGTCACTTTCCCGCCGGCACCTATAATCTGGCTGCTCAACAAATAGACCAGGGGACCCGCGCCGGCGATCAATATATTGGATGACGCCAGCACGCCGTAGTATTTGAGCAGTATTTGGGCCGCCCCGAGCGTCATCACGCCGGGCAGCGTCCAACCCTTGAACGGGCGCATCTTCTCTCTGGCGCCGGTCGCGAAGATAATCCGGCGGGCCTTGATTTCCTTCAGGCCATCTTCCGGGGTTGACAGCAGCAGATGTTTTTCGGGGAATATCCCCAGCACGCTGGCCGGCGTGATGATGCGCAGGTTGTTCTTTTCTGCGCCGGCGACAGCACCCAACTCCAGCCGCGGCCGCGCTGGTCGTAGACCCTTGAATCCGGCTGCCGGTGTATATGCCGGTTGGCGCCAGATCTGACCGCCGATCTGGTTGTTTTCATCGATCAGGAGGACCTGCAGGGGCGTTTCCGCCAGCTGGGCTGCAGCGCCTATTCCGGAAGGTCCGGCTCCGATTATGGCCACATCGCAGGTTTCAGCAGCCATCGATCTCAACCTCCATGCCCTCTTCAACCACCGTCACGCAGGCTCTTTGGCTAGGACCGTTGTTAACGGTTACCAGGCATTCATGGCAGACGCCCATACCGCAGAACACCCCGCGCGGCTGATCGGTTTTGCTTTTGCGGAACTGAAGGTAACCGGCGGTCATCAAGGCGGCGTGAATCGTCTCGCCCTTATGGGCCGAGGCGGGTCGGCCATTGACGGAAAATACGATTTTCGGACCCCTTTGCCCGGCATCAATCCGCAGGCAGGATGCGTTCTGGCTATGCTTTTTGAATAGACTCATATGATTAGGGTTTCAGGTTTCGGGTTTCAGGTGTCAGGGCATAACAGCTCATAGCTGATAGCTCATAGCTCATAGTAAAAAAAAGCCAGAGCGCAGCGATTCCGCCATTCGATATTCGACATTCAGTTTTTCGTGATTTCTTCTTCGACTATCCCTGCCAATTTTTAGGTCAGTTGCGTGCCGTGTCGGTGCCAAACCGCTTCAGATTAAAGCTGTCGAGGGCGATATCGGTTTTTCCTTCCAGAACCAATTCACTGATCAGTTTTCCGGTGATGGCCGACAGGGCGATGCCGTCGCCCTCATGTCCTGCAGCCATTATAAATCCCTTTATTTTTTCCACTTTTCCCAAAATGGGCAATCCATCGGGCGTGTAAGGTCTCAACCCGGCGAAGGCCCGGATTAAATTCGTATGCTTTAAACCGGGAAGGATTCGAACCGCGCGGGCGGCGATCTGTGTTAAGCCCTCCACGGTTGTGCATCTGTTATAGCCGGCAAATTCCCGGGTAGCCCCTATGAGGAGATTGCCGCTCTGAGTCTGGTCGATGGATACCCCCCCGGCGCCTTTGCCGGCCAGTCGGGGGTTGAATTTTGCGGCAATATAGTTCGCCGATCCCAGCCAAGGCTTCAAAAGGCCCGGCTGCGCTTCGGTGACCAGCAGCTGTCCGCGCCTGGGTTTGATGGGGATTTCGATACCCAACATGCGGCCGATTTCAGGGGCGAACACACCGGTCGCATTGACGACCGTACGGGTTTCGATTCTACCCGCTTCGGTCAATACGGCGGAGATATTTCCTTGTTCGACTTCGATGTCCAACACGGCGGTGCCGGTTAAAATCTCCAGGCCCATTTGCCGGGCCCCCATGGCAAAGCCAAGGGTCAGGGCGATGGGATTGATTTTACTGTCCAGGGGTGAATAGGTGGCACCAATCAAGTGATCGGACAGCCGGGGCGCCACGTCACGAAGCTGCCGGCGATTCAAAAACTCGACTTTCAGGCCCGCTTGATTCTGGGCGGCGACGAACTGCTGCATGGCCGTCTTTTCATCTTCGGTTTCGATGACGATCAGACCGCCGTTGTTTTCATATTCTATGGCAACCGGCAGGCGATCCTGCATCCGGCTCAAAAGCGCGTGGCTTTGCAGGGCCAGCTCCAAATGCACGCCGGGTTTTTTGGTTTGCATGACAACCGCACCGTCACATGCACCCGAGCTGCCGGAGGCAAGCCCGCCTTTTTCCAGGAGGACGACATCGACGTTGCGGCTCGACAGGAAATAGGCGATGGCGGTTCCGATAACACCGCCGCCGATAACGACGACGTCTGCGCGCTTCCAGGACACGATTGTCATTCTCCTGTTAGGCAATCAATTTTTTCAAAGCACGCCGGCTTCCTGCAAGGCCCGGGCCAGTTTTTCTTTGTTGTCGGCAGACATGGCGCACAGTGGCAGGCGGAGTTCGGCACTTTTAATCAGCCCTTTCATCTGCATAGCAGTTTTGATGGGGATGGGGTTCGATTCCATAAACATGGCCCGCATCAAAGGCAGAAGCTCGGCATGGTTCTCCCGGGCCGTGTTCGGGTCACCCCCCTGCCAGGCCCGGCATATTGCGACCGTTTGGTCGGGAAGAAGGTTGCTGATCACGCTGATAACACCTTTGCCGCCGACACTCATTGCCGGCAGCGTCATGGCGTCGTCACCGGACAGCAGCGTCAGCCGGTCGCCGCAGCGTCGGCCGGTCGCCGCAGCGTCGGCCGATCTCGGCTATCTGGGCGATGTCACCGCTGGCTTCCTTGATTGAGGCCACTTCGGGTATTTTTGAAAGGCGTGCCACGGTCTCGGGTGTCATGTTGGTGCCTGTGCGCCCCGGAACGTTGTAGAGCACCAGGGGCAGGCCCACCTCGGCCACCTTTTTGAAATGTTGATAGAGACCTTCCGGGGTGGGTCTGTTGTAGTAGGGCGTGACCTGCAAGGTAGCGTCGGCTCCCAGCTGTTTGGCGCAGCGGGTCAGCTCCACGGCTTTGGCCGTGGCGTTGGACCCCGCCCCGGCGATCACCGGTACCCGTTGGCGGGCGATTTCCACTGTGAGGGCGAGCACACGTTTGTATTCATCGAACGTCAAGGTGGGCGATTCGCCGCTGGTGCCGCACGGCACGAGCCCGTCGACACCCCTGGGCGATCTGGAACTCGATCAGACCGCCCAGGCTTTCTTCATCCAACTCACCGTTTATAAACGGTGTTACTATGGCCGTAAAAACCCCTTTAAACATTGCCGACTCCTTAAATCGTCAAGAATCTTTGGCCTCGATTAACTGCTTAAAGACTCCGATCCGACCGGGACCGGCTCAAGTGGTTTCTTTTTCTTGAAAACCAGGAACGAAAAAACAGCCAGGGCGGCCATAGAGGCGGCCATCATCAGGGGCTGGTCGGTCCAATCCGGTCTCGTGCAAAGCAAAGCCGCGCCGATGGCAAAGGCTATGGTGACAACGCGGCCCACAAGGCTCATCTCCCTGAATAGATATCCGCTCAAGCCGCCGGCGGACAAGATCACGCACACAATCAGAAGCGTTGTGACCGTCAGGATGCTGACAACGCTGCCCTGCATGAGCAAGGCATTGTTGAAAACAAAAACATAGGGTACGATAAAACCCACCATTGCCAGCTTCAAGGACTCGAATCCCGTTTGGAGAGGCTTGGATTCGGCGATGGCAGCCCCGCAGTAAGCCGCGATGCACACCGGCGGGGTGACCCCGGCCAGGATGGCAAAGTAGTAAACGAACATGTGCGAGGGCAACAGGTTGCAGCCCATTGCGATGAGGGCGGGCCCGCCGATGGTGATCGCGATGATGTACGCCGGGGTGCAGGGCAGCCCCATGCCGAGGGTCAGGGATGTGACCATGATCAAGAGCAGGGCCGGCAGCAGGTGGCCCCCGGACCAGTTTGTTATCACAGTGGCGATACCCAAAGCCAATCCGGTGTGCGTCACGATGCTGACCACCATGCCGGCCCCGGCGCAGGCCATGGCGATCATAATCATATTTTGTCCGCCCAGGCGCAAGGTCTCCCAGATTTTTGCGGGGGTCATGCGGTTTTCGCGTTTGAAAAAACTGAACGCAAAACAAATGCCGATGGCATAAATGGCCGCTCTGAAGGGCGAATAGCCCATCAGCAGGATAATTACCAGAACGATCATGGGGACCAGAAGATAGGTGTCCTTCAGGATTGCCTTCAGCGGTTTGAGGTCCTTTTCATCCATGCCTCTGAGCCCGTCCTTGAGGGCCGTGAAATGCACCCGGAACACCAGGCTGGTGTAGTACAGAATGGAACCCAGGGTGGCGGCGATGATAATTTTCACATAGGGAATTCCGGTGATCTCCGACATAACGAAAGCGCCCGCACCCATCACCGGCGGCATCATCATACCGCCGACGGAAGCCGAAGCCTCCACCGCACCGGCGAACCGGGAGCGGTAGCCCAGTTTTTTCATCAGCGGGATCGTGAATGTCCCGGTGGAGTAGACATTGGCTGCGGCCACCCCGCTGATGGAGCCGAAGAGCCCGCTGCTGATCACGGCGATTTTAGCCGGCCCGCCCCGGCCCCGGCCGGCCAGGCGGGATGCCAGGTCGGTAAAAAAAAGACCGGTGTTGGTCGTCTCCATGACGGCCCCGAAGATCACGAACAAAGCCACGAAGGTAGCCGTAACACCGGTGATGGCGCCGTAGATGCCGGAATCGGTGATCAGGTAGTGCATCTCGATCAGTTCGGAGAACATGGGGGCCTGGCTGTAGAAAACGCCGGAAAGAAACGGGGCGATGTACATATAGCCGATAAAGGATGCGATCAGGATGGCCATGGCCAGCACCACCGTGCGCCGGATGGCCTCCAACAGCAGGATGATGTTGATCGCACCGAGGATCAACTCGATGGGAAGCACCGGGTCGACGAACTTGAGCCGCTCGGTTAGATAGTCATTGTTGATAATCAGGTAGATGGGGGGCAAAAGCGCCAGACCGGCCAGGATCCAGTCATAAATCGGCACGCGGTCGTTGACCCATTTTTTAGCGGCGGGAAAGAGGATAAAGGCGGCCGGCAGGAGAAACATCAGGTGAATGCCGCGCTGAATCCTGGGCTGATAGATACCGAAGATGGCAGTGTAAAGCTGAAACAGGGACAATACGACCAGCCATCCCCCGACAATCCACTTCTGCATACCTTTAAACTGTCGCACGGCACAACTCCTTTATGTCCTTAGGGAGAGCGGCCGGGGGCTTGAATCTCTTGCGCGAGCCCCCGGCACACCGTCCCCGGCGTCAACTTGTTATTTCATGTAGCCATTTTCCTTGTAATATCGTTCCGCACCGGGATGCAGCGGGACGGCGACGTTGGCCCAGCCCGTTTTGGGATCGAACGTTCTGTTCTTAACGTCGATCTTATGCACTTCCTCGATGTTGTCGCCGATGATCTTCAGGATCGTGTAGGCCACTGTATCCGGTACCTTGGCGCTGATCAACAGCTCGGCGGCTGTGGTGACGGCCGGAACATCAGCCGGATTGCCTTTATAGGTGCCGCCGGTAATCTGAGCTTTACCCGAGGCCGTACCGATGGTGCCCAGTTCCTTGGCCAAGGTGTCGATGCACTCTTTGGAGGCGGATAAAAGCACGCTTTTGCGGCTCATCGTCATCTCGGTAATGGCGGCTCCGGGCAGCGCCAGGTGGGTAAACACGTAATCCACGTGCCTGTCTTTGTACAGACTGACCATGTCGGCGTAGACCGCCTGCTGGATTTTGCCCCCGGCCTTTTTAATGTCATCGAAGGTGATGCCGTAAAACTTCAAAATGGCCTTGACCAGAGGGAGGTCGGAGGTGCCTTTCATCGGCATGGCCACGCGTATCGATTTGCCGGCCTTGACCTTGTCGACCATCGCCTGCAGGCTGTCAAGCTCCTGGTCGGCGGCCGCCAGGATGTGGATATAGGAAATCCCGAAAATACCGCCTAAGGCCCGCACGTTGGGGTTGGGTTTTTTATACACGGGGGCCATGCCGACGAGGGCCATTTTGTCCACAAAGGTGACGCCCCAGGCCAGTCCGTCCTTGCCGCGGGAGATTCGCACCGGGTTGACCACGCCGCCGCCGGGCACTACCTTGAGGATGATCTTGGGTTCTTTTTCCGTTATGAGGCGCGCCAGGCCGCCGGCTTGCGCATACCAGCCTCCGCCGACGCCGCCGGCCACCCATGTCGTCGTGATCGGTTGAAGATCCCCAGCCATGGCTCCTGTGGGCAAGCCGCCCGCCACAAGCGCTGCCATTGCCAAAACCAACAAAACATCCAGGATTCTTCTCTTCATTTTTGCCTCCTTGGGTTAGTTAAAAGTTTTGTTTTCCAGGAGAATGGGAAGGTCCTCGTGAACCGGCCCGGAATCTCCGCCGACATCGAGTGCTTCTGAAACCGCGGGTGCCTCTAAGGGGTTCTGAACATCGGGCGACGGGAATCGGTTGCATCCTGCGATCCGCATGTCAAATGCACCCGCGAAGATTTTATTAATAATCTGATAAAATAGTTTATAAGATTTTAAATCTCATTAACACCGAATTTTTTTTTGTCAAGCATTATTTTTCTGAAAAAGCATACATGGAAAAATACCTGTATATATTATTAATTTAAGTTTTTTATAAAAATTGTTTACAATATTGGCAAAAAATTTTATAAGAATCTGTAGACATCAAACTTGGTCCAATATTGAGATCCTGATCCTCCGCAGCAGGTCACAGGTAGAGGGCTGTGCCAATATATTAGATCTGGAGTGATGGGGTACCGGAATATTGGCTTGTTGGATGACTATCGGACCGAGGCGCACGCATCGTGTTTTAGTGCCATCGCGCTATGATCATCTGCCTGTTTAAGGTGATTGGCTAAAAACTGCATCGGGGTAGTGCGATCAAATAATTTTAATGATCAACATATGTCCGGCAATTTTTTAGTAGTACTCCAATACTCCAACACGCCAGTGCTCCTCAGAGCAATAGCCATGTCGCCCTGAGGCGCTAGGCCAAATTCAGCCCGTTTGTTCTCTGGCTGATAACTATTCAATCAACGCAACGAATCGGGAAAAAATGCCCAAAGCAAACAAGGAAACAAAATTCGGCGATAGGAGCGATCTCGCGCACAAGGCCTATATGGGTATCCGCCAAATGCTTTTTTATAACGAGATCATCCCGGGACAAAAAATAAAATACCAGGACCTGGCGGACCGATTGGACGTGAGCATCACGCCGGTCATCCATGCCCTTAAATGGCTGGAGTTCAAAGGCATTGTTCACCATGAGCCCAATAAGGGCTATTACGTCAATGAGGTCAGCTTGCAGGAAATAAGGGAAATTTATGAAACGCGGCTGGTGTTGGAGGTCGCCGTTCTGCCCCACACCGTCGCCAACCTGGATGAGAGCGGTATTCAGCGCGTGCAGGCTTCTCTGGATGCTTTTGAGGAAATGGTAAAAGCATCCGACCATTACGGGCGTCTGATGACGGACATGAAGTTTCATTTCACCCTTGCATCGCTTTCTCAATGCCGCATACAGCTCAAAATGTTGGAGGAACTGTTTGATCTTTTGTTTCTCAAGTACAGCCGCAACCTGGTTTTAACCAGCATTATGGATACTTCCCTTCAAGATCACCAGGAGATATTCGAGCGTTTGAAAACCCGCAATCTTGCCGAGGTGCAGGCGGTCCTGTCCGGCCATCTAAAGGACGTAAAAGACCATATTCTCGAGCGATTCGACCGTATGGTCATCAATAAAAATGAACCGCTCTTCGATTTTCATTCATTTTTATAACCCACCCTGGAATTGCCCTGATCAGAATCACCGGTAGACAAACAAACTGTCTTCTGGCATAATCCCCCATGTCTAAAGCCTATACCTATCCCTAATCCGGCCAAGCTGGAATTGAAGATTGAAAATTGAAGATTTGTTGATGTCGCTTCGCTCCGTCCCTTTTAAGGGTGAAGACCTCCTTGGCCATTTTTTTGCATAGAAAACGAAGAAGTTACTATTAAGACCCTAACCAGTAACAGAAGGAAGGAATAGATGGTACGAATTTTGATCCACGGATGCAGCGGCACGATGGGCCGCGTGCTGGCCGCCATGGCCCAGACCAGCCCGGATATTGAGATCGCTGCCGGTGTCGATCCGGCCGCCCAGGCAGCGGAGTTTACCTTTCCCGTTTACACCTCGTTTGCTGACGCCGGTAAGGCGGCGGATGTGATTGTCGATTTTTCTACTCCCAAAGCGCTCAAAGGCCTTTTGGAAGGCGCCTCGCAGATGGACGCCGCCCTTATTGTCGCGACCACCGGGCATACGGATGATGAAACAGCCCTCATCAAAGCTCGGGCGGAGCGTCTTCCGATATTCCACGCTGCCAATATGTCGCTGGGAATCAACCTTATGTCCGAACTGATTCAAAAAGCTGCTGCCGTTCTGGGGCAAGGGTTTGATATCGAGATCATTGAAAAGCATCACAATTTGAAGAAAGACGCGCCTTCGGGCACCGCCTATGCCCTGGCCGAATCCCTGAATCAGGTGTTTCTGAATGACAAAAAGTATGTGTTCGGCCGGCATACCCGTACCGAGCGCCGCCGGGCCGAGGATATCGGAATTCACTCCGTGCGGGCGGGGACCATCGTCGGCGAGCACCAGGTGCTTTTTGCGGGCAAGGATGAGATTTTGGAGGTTCGGCACAGTGTCTACTCCAAGCAGGTTTTTGCCGCCGGTGCGCTGCAGGCGGTGCGTTTCATGTCGGACAAAGCACCGGGTTACTACACCATGAAAGATATGATCGTTGCCCAGAGCACCGTTTCACACGTGTACACCAGCGATGAGGATGCCCTGGTGGCAATATACGGCATTCCGAACGATCCCCACAAAATTACACAGGTGTTCAAAAAGATCGGCGAGCTGAAAGTCAACCTGGATATGATCAGCCAGACAGCTCCGGTGCAGGACAAGGTCAGCATCTCTTTTACCCTGCCGCGAACGGACGTCGAGAGGACCGTGGCGCTGTTGAAAGAGTTTCAAACCACGATGCCCCGGCTCCAGCTCGAAGTGCTGCCGGAGATTTCTAAAATTACCGTGGAGGGGCCGGGGATGGAGGTTCAATCCGGGGTTGCGGCCCAGGTGTTCGAAGCTATGGCCGACCAGAATATTGCCCTCAAAACCATAACCACTTCCGAAACCAAGATCTCCTATATCATAGCCCAGGATGACTGTGCCCGCGCGGTGTCAGCCATTAAGGCGGCCTTTGGTATTTGAGCCTTGCCCGCTCAGATCGTCTGAAAGATTTTCACTCGTGTCTTGTCCTATAAATAAGTCATGAAATGAGGGTCACTCCCGCGCAGGCGGGAGTCCAGACCAAAGGCGCCTGGTTCCCCGCCCCTGACTGCGCTGGGGCAGGCGCTGCGCGGGGATGACGAACGGATATCATGCTAAATTCGCCGGAATTATTTTTTATCGTATTTCCGGGACGCAACACTAGAAGCTATCGCATATCCGCGCTAGGCGAATTTGAGATAGCGTCTACTACTTTTTTCAGCTTAGGAAACTCGTCGCCCCGCTTGTCGGACAGAATCGACTGGAGGGTCCGCAGGGCCACCGGAATGTATTCTTCGAAATAGTGTTTGCCCCTGACCCGGGACACAAAGGCGAAGGCGCCCAGAATTTGAAGGCTGCGCGTCAGGCAGCAGTAATGAAAGCATTGGCGAAACCTGGCAGGTTCCACGGGCAGTCTCCCGTCAAGCGCCTGGATGCAGTACTCGAGCAGATCGGTCCGGACGGTGTCCGGCAATTCCACATAGGGATCGATCAGCAGGGCGGCCAGATCATATTGAAGCGGTCCCCAGCGTCCGCCCTGAAAATCGATAAAGTAAAACTGATCGTTTTTTATCATGATGTTGCGCGACTGCATGTCCCGGTGCATAAAAACGGTGTTTGCATACCGCAGTGCCCTGCGGGCCAGCGCCGTAAAGTCCGCGGCGAGGTCTTCAAAGCGGGTGTCCATCTGCTGATACCCCTTTAAAAACGCCTCTTGAAAATATCGGCATTCCGCTTCCAAAATCAGATCCTGATCGTAGGCGGCGGTTTGATAGGTCCAGTCCGAATCGAAGCGCTCCGCGCCCTGCAGCCAAAACTCCACCAGCCTGTCGATGACACCGCGGTAAAGGCGAAACAGGGATTGCGGATCGGGGGTCAAACGGGCGGTCTGCTGCAGGTCGACGTCCCCCAGGTCCTCGAGGAATACGAGGCCGCAGAAGGTGTCCGCAAAATAAATGCGGGGTACGGCCACTGCCCGGCGGTGCAGGTGCCGGCCGATGTTGACAAAGGCCTCGGCCTCGGATGCCGCCCGCTGCCGGACAATGCCGTGATCCGCCATGATTAGGGACTGCCCGTCGGCTTCGAGCCGGTACCATTGCCGCTGCGAGCCGTCCCCCTTGAGTTTGGTGCGTTCTACGCGTGCGGCGGGGGTAAATCCGAAGGCTTCTTCAAACGCGCGGGGCAGGCTGCTTTCACAAGCCGCCTGCCGGTAGCGCTCCGGGGTCCCGATATCCCGCCATTGCCGGTCCGGTGCAGTGTACGCCAGCAGTTTTTTGCCTTCCGCCAGCATTTTGCTGAACGCGTCGATGCTGCTGCAGGCCCGTCCGGCCGGCAGGTAGTCAAGCACCCCGGGCTCGAGGACCTGGATGCCCGTAAAGGTCAGCAGGCCGTCGGCCGATTGCCTCAAATCGGGATCCCGGCCGGCAAATCCCTTGATCCGGTTGTCCCGGGCGACGGCGACGCTGTTGAAAACGGGGTCGTCACAAAGCACCAGGGTGGCTGCCGGCCGCCGGCGGCAATGATCGCGGTAAACCGCCGACAAATCGAAATCGGCGACAATATCGGCATTGACAACCATAAAGGGCCGCTGATCCCAGAAATCGGACACATTTTTAATGGCGCCGCCGGTTCCGAGGATGCGCGGTTCGTAACGGGTGGTCACCGGCAGGCCGTAGTTGCGCGCTGCCACAAACGCTTCGATCTTCCGATGCAGATGATGGGTGTTGATGATTACCGCTTCGCAGCCGGCGCCTTTTAGGTCGCCAATGATGATGTCCAGCAGGGGACGGCCGCCGATGGTAAACAGGGGCTTGGGCGTATGATTGGTGTAGGGCCGCAAGCGGGTGCCGAGTCCCGCCGCCAGGATGAGAGCCTTCATAGTCTAGAGGTTCAGGGTTCAGAGGTTCAGGGTTCCGGGTTCAAGGGTTCAGAGATTCAAAGTTGACAACCTCGTAAAAAGTCAAAAATCTCAAATATTGAACTCATAACCGGTTGAATTTACAAGATCTGAATTATAACTTTTGTGTTTTTTGTGCCTTTTTGCGGCCATATCAAATTTCAACGCTGTATGCCGGTTGCTGAATAGCTTGAAAATAATAACTGTCGGCGGTGTGGTTTAGCCTCGATTTTGGGGATTGGCCGAGTCGGATAAAGCCCCCCATCGTAACCCGACAAGCAAGAACGCCGGTGATAACATTTTCAGCTATTTTATCTTTCCAGAAAGATTTAATTTACGGTCAAGATGGTTAAAATGGCTGTCAGATTCGGCCCTAGTTCTCTAACCTTTGAACCCTTGAACCCTGAACCGTTGAACCTATCAACCCTGAACCTCATAACCCGGAACCTCTGAACGGTTCGCGCTAGGGCTGCAGATATTTGAGGGCATTTTCCAGGGCGGCGGCGTACTCTGCGATTTTTTCAGTGTCATCGGAACCCTTTATACCCCGGTTGGTGAACATTTCAACGGCATTTTGATAGGTGACTTTCGACAGTGCCTCCTTGCGCTCGATCTCTTTGCGCTTGTACATGCGATTGCCCCTGGCCGTTATTTTTTTCAGGCGGTCTTTGGGCTTGGCCGCGTTTGCCGGATTGCGCATGTAGTAGTTGAGGACAATCCAGTATGACTCGAAATAGGTTTTTAGAAAATAGGCGAATACCTTAAGCTTGCGAAAACCGGCCGGCGTGACGTCATAGGTGTCGGGCAGCGTCTGGTGCGGGATGACCATGTTTTCATCGATAAAGGCCTTGATGCTTTTGCGTACGTGAAACTCCGAAGGGATATCGACGTCGTAGGCGAACTCGTATTTAAAAAACCGCCGCCAGAACCTGTAGCCCGCGTGCAGATCCGAGGCGCAGAACCGAAAACTGTCTCTTTCCAGGATAGCCATGGCAGTGTATGCCGCCGGAATAAAAAAGGCGATGCAGGTATTTTTGTAATATTCCAGGTACAGCCTGCGGCCCTCGACGATTAAATATTCTTTCTCGGCCTCCGGCTCTTTTTTGCCTCGCGAGAGTGGTTCGATGAACTTGCGCTGAGCGTAGGCCGCCATGACCTGCTCGAACGCCCGTTGCTGATCGGAAATCAGCGTATCGGCCAGTTTGGCGTTTTGAGCCGTCAGGTAGCGCATGTAGGTCGACAGGACGGCCAGCAGTTGGCTGTCGGAAAATTTTTCTTTGGGGAAGTTTAAAATGGCGCCGGCCACCAAACCGTGCGAGGTTACCACCGTCACGCGGTTGATGGCGTTGATGACCTGGAAGCCCAGATTTCGAATGAAGGCATTGACCTGTTTGGAGGGCATCTGGGCCAGCGGTTGACCGTGACGCTTCAACAGCTGGTTAACCGACAGGGGTTCGTGAAACTGGATGTAGATTTTACCGTAGCGCTTTTTCAGGAATTTGCGCGCCCGGATCACCTGAATGATGTTTTCCGGGTCTTTCTGGCCGCCGCCGAGCTCGTGAAGATAGGACTTTTCTTCGATAATGCGGTCGTAGCCGACATAGATCGGCACGATCAGCATATCCTGGCAGGCGCCGTTTTTATAGGCGTTTATAAGAATCGACAGCAGCCCCAGCTTGGGCATCAGCAGCTTGCCGGTCCGGCTGCGGCCGCCTTCGATGAACTGCTCGACATTATAGCCTTCTTCCAGCAATTTATGTACGTATTCGGCGAAAACCTTTGAATAGAGCACCGCCCCCCTGAATGATCGACGCAGGAAAAAAGCGCCGCCGCTGCGAAACAAGGGGCCCATGGGCCAGAAGGAAAGGTTTTTCCCGGCGGCAATGTGCGGCACCGGCATGTTGAAGTGATAAAGGACATAGTCCAGGATGAGATAATCGATATGGCTCTTGTGGCTGGGAATCAAAACCAAAGGCCCCTTCAGGGACATGTTTTTGACTTTGTCGAGAACGTCGTGATTGGTCGTGAATCCATCGAACATCGTGCGGATAATCCACCCGACGATGACCGAGGCCACCTTGATGAAGGCCGGCCGGTAATTGGCGGCGATCTCTTCGATGTGTGCTTCCGCCTTGCGCCGTACCTGCTGAATGGGAAGGTCGCGGTTGGCGGCATATGTCTCCATAAAGCGCTGAAAGCGCTCGGTTGTCAATATACTTTCCTTCAGCTCCTCCCTGGATTTGCGAACAGGACCCGTAATGCTCTGTCTGTGAGCGTTGAGCTGGACCAGCAGGTCGCGGCGCAGCAGCAATGACTGGTACTCGGTAGAATGATTGCGGGTCCGGCTGGATTTCAGGTAGCGTTTCAGGTCGAGGGGTTCGGATATCTCCACAAACACCCGGCCGGTGTTTTTAAACAGGGTGACCAGTCTCCTGATCCTGCCCGGCTTGTCTTCGGGTCCGAAAAGGATGTCGATCAAGGTCGGATTCTCGCGGCGGGCGGTTTTGCTGAAGAACATCAACTGGGGAATGAGGTAGATCGGCCGGTCTATGGTTTTCTGTATTTCGATCAGATAGCGGATCGGGTCGGTTTCAGCCTTGACGAACCAGCGGTGAAATCCTTTTTTCCCGACCAGGGATAAAAATCCGCAGCGGCCGCTGATCAACTCCTGCTTCAGAAAGCCGCGGTCATAGGGGTCCGGCAGAGACCGGTGACGCAGCATGAAAACCAGTTTGGTCCAAAAAATTCTTAGCAGCCGGGCGACCGGCTGCCACAGATAGACCTTGTAATCGAAGCCGACCTGAGGATAGGGCAGCCGCTCCTCGCGATAACGGCTGTAGTAGAAAAGGTACTCGAAGAAGCTTTTGAATTTTGTGACGTAAACGATAACCGCGTCTTCTTCGAGCTGCTGAAGGATCCTGGTTTGGCGGGCCTCTACTCTGATGCCCGAGTAAAAAAGCTTTAGCAGCAGATTGGAGAAGCCCCCGATGTCGTCCGGCAGCAGGCAGGTATAGTGATCATAGGAATCGCGGGAATCGCGCACAACTTTACTAGCGCCCCGGTCGGAAAGTCGGTCGGAGGGGACGGGGGATTTTTTATCCTCTTTGGACATAAGAGTATCCGTCAAATCAGTATCCAGATTGGGTTCGCTCTTGAAAATTATCAGAATAGATTTTGGTTTGCAATATTTTATTGGCTTGTGTTACATACTGTGCTATGGTAATTTTCAAGTATCTCAAGTATCTCAAGTATCTCAAGTATCTCAAGTATCTCAAGTATCTCAAGTATCTCAAGTATCTCAAGTATCTCAAGTATCTGAACGTATAGGAAAGGAGGTTAGGGTTATATGAAAACATTAATTGGCGGTGCAATCGCCGCGTTATTGGGGCTGATCGGGATCGTGGCCTGGTTTCCTCAATTTTTGACAGTTATTGCCGGTACCATCCCTGTGATGCTTTTACTCGGCGGTGCTCTGGCCATCTATCTGGGCATTGATGAGCTTAAAGATACCTGGACGCAGGAAGAAAGCGCTGTACCCGATGTCGCCACCGATGATGACGTCGGAAAATACAAAAAAGAGATATCTGAGCTTAAAGAAGAAATCGAGAATTTGAAAAAAGAATAAAACCCGGTTGAATATAACTCTAAACCAGAGCCTGGTAGGAAAGACTGCCGGGCTCTTTTGGTTTCGGGTTGCGGGTTATGGGCATTGGGCAGAGCGCATGGGGCATAGGGCATAGCGCATGGGGCGTTGGGTGGAACGATGGAAATGGCATTCGGCATTCGGCTTTCGGCAAACGGGATACGGCTAGGGTTTCGGGATTTATGGCAAAGCGCATAGCGCAGAGAGCATAGCGTTTGAGGTGTCAGAACATTCAGCGTTATCAACTTGCACGATATGTGCTGTAGCATCCGGTTTTCGGGTATCGAGCATCCGGTATCCGGCATCCGGCATCCGACACCCGGTATCCAGCATCGACCATCCAGGATCGAGCATCCAGAATCGAGAATCGAGCATCAAGGATCCAGTATCCAGCAACGAGAATCGAGCATCCGTCATCCGGCGCCCGTCAACCAGTATCGACTATCCAGGATCGAGAATCGAGCATCGAGTATCCAGAATCCTGCATCCAGCAACCATCCCCCCAGTAACCAGTGACCAGCAGCCAGCAACCAGGGACTACTTCTTCGCCTTTTTGACCGCCGAGGTGGCCAGATAATCGGCTCTTTCGTTTTCCGGGTGACCGGAATGTCCTTTCACTTTAATGATTTTCACATCTTTGAAGGTGGTCATCAAGTTTTTGATGGTTTGCACCAGCTGTCTGTTTTTTTTGGGCTTCCAGTTGAGCATCAACAATCCGTGGGCGTATTTGCTGTCGGTAAACAGCCGTACGGGCTTGTCCCTGTTTTTAAGGGCCGCCAGCCCGATTTCGATGGCCTTGAGCTCGGCGATATTATTGGTGGTGTCGCCGATAAACTGCGAGATCTCCTTTTCGTGCTCCCCGTATCTGAGCACGACGCCGATCCCCGCCGGCCCCGGATTGCCAGATGACGCCCCATCGGTGTACACCCGAATCTGACCGGCGGCTGAGATCGTCGCGCAGGACGGTCGCTGGCCCGAGGCTTTGGCATTCGGCAGGTGGTGCGCGGCCGTCTTGCGGTCATCATCTGATGCGGGCGCGGCGGCTTCCAGGTCGACAACATTTTCTCTTCTTACCCAATATTCATAATCCTGTTCGAGCTGGTATTTGACCAGTACCTTGTCCGCTTTGACAACCGCCTCTCCCCCGGAGTCCACCGCCATCCAGACTTTATTTTTTTTAAAACGCATGCGCTTCCAGTCGGCGGCCTGCGGTTTTTGGCTGCCGGATGCCCGTTTCTGGTCGCTGGTCACTTGTCTCTGGCTCCTTGTCGCTGGTTTTTGGTGCTGGTCACTGGCTTCTGGTCACTGGCCGCTGGCTTCTGGTCACTGGCCGCTAGATACTGGTCGCTGGTCGCTGGTCGCTGGTTACTGGTCACTGGTCGCTGGTTACTGGTCACTGGTCGCTGGTTACTGGTCACTGGTTGCTGGTTACTGGTCTCTGGTTGCTGGATGCCGGATACCCGAAGTCGATGCCGGAGGCCGGATACCAGCGACCGGATACCGGATAGCGGATGCCGGTTGTTTGATACTCGATTCTTGAAACGGCCTAACGTTCAATACGAATAACCAATAACGAATTACCCCTGATCGAGCTTTTTCGCTCAATCAGGTTCGTACAGCATGAATTCGCGGCCAATATCTTTAAACCGGGCGAGATCTTCCTGCCATGATGCCTCCAGCGATGCGATCGGCTCTAATTTTTCGAGGCGCCGGCGCAGGCTGCGGTCGCCCATGATCAGGTCGATGGGCATTCTTTCAAATTCATATTCGTAAGGCGGGTGCTTCCACTCAAACTGATCGCCATGATGCAGCATCACCGCCCTGAGCAAGTGCAGCGTGGCTGCAACGGGCTGATAACGGTCAGGATTGGTGACGTGGAGCTGGAAGCCATTGCAGGCGGTATGCCGCCATTTATTCGATGTGGGCTCAAAAACCGCCGGTCGGAAGACCACACCCGGAATCTTCGCCGTCGCCAGGGTGTCGAGGATTTTGTGCGGATCCATAAACGGCGCGCCCACCAGTTCGAAAGGCTGGGTGGTACCACGGCCCTCCGACACATTGGTGCCTTCCCACAGGACCTGCCCCGGATATACCAGGGTCGAATCAACCGTGGGCAGGTTGGGTGAGGGCGCCACCCATGGGAGGCCGGTGTCCCCGAAGAACATATCGCGCCGCCAACCTTTCATGGGAACCGGCGTCAGATCGCAGCCGATTTCGAAATGGGTGTTGAACAAGCTCGCCAGCTCGGCGATGGTCAGCCCGTGCCGCATGGGAATCGGGTAGCGGCCCACAAAGGATCTGCAGTCGGCTGCCAGGCAGTTGCCTTCGACCGCTGTCCCGTTGATCGGGTTTGGGCGGTCCAGAACGACAACCCTGACGTCGTATTTGCGGGCGGCTTCGAGACAGTATGACAGGGTGTAGATAAACGTGTACACCCGGGTGCCGACATCCTGCAAGTCGACCAGCAGGACATCGATGGGCGCGAACATGGCGGCGTTCGGGATTCGGGTTTCACCGTAAAGGCTGAAAACCGGAAGGTTCAGGACCGGGTCCAGCATGTTGTCCGATTCGACCATGTTGTCCTGTTTCTCGGCAAAAAACCCATGCTGGGGGGCATACAACGCCTTGAGCCGGTCAGAAAAGACTTGAGCGACCAACCGCCGGGCGTGGGTCAGGCGGCGGTCGACGGAAGCCGGGTTGCACAACAATCCGATGCGTTCATCGCCGATCCATCGATTCGGATCATCGATCAGGTGTTCAAGTCCGGTGATTACTGTCGTCATGGGATCTTGGCAAGGGGTTTAGGGTATTGGGCCAAAGTATTATGACCGTTCACAGGTTCAGGTTTATATCAGGATAGGTTGCGAGGTTCAGGGTTCAACGTTCAGGGCTATTCTGGTACCTCTGAACCCTGAACCCCGGAACCTTTGAACCTCTGAACCCTCCTCCATTTTTATTAGCATACCGCCGGTCGAATCGAAAGCTTAAAAAGCTGCACTCCAATGGGTCTGTCGCCGGGATCAGTACCGGGATAACATCAGGGTAATCGCACAAGGCGAGGTTGATCGAATATTACCTCAAACAAAGCAGCTAAGGCTTAATTTCATTTCTTTGCGTCTTGGCGCCTTTGCGTGAGAACTTTATGATTCTTCTATAATAACACAATTATAAATCGATGTCCGGAGCCATGACCAAACCGCGGCCGGTGCTCTGAAAGGGCTTGACAGGAAATGAATTTCCACTTAAACTGCCAGATTCGCTCAAAGCCCCGGAATCATGGCGGCACCGCCCGCCTTCGGAATCTGCCGCAGGGGCAGGGCCCATGTTTATGGACAATTGGATGCTTAAGAAGGAACTAAATTGGGAATCAGTCTACAGGGAATAGTTGCTATCGTTGGAAATTACGGCAGCGGCAAGACCGAGGTGGCCATAAATCTGGCGGTCAGCAGTCACCGCTCGGGTTTGGACGTACGCATTGCCGACCTGGATCTGGTAAATCCCTATTTCAGAACCCGGGAGGCCTGCGCAACGCTCGAGGCTTTCGGGATTCAGGTCGTGCTGCCTCCCAGAGAGTACCTGCAGGCCGATCTACCGATTCTCAGCCCCGCCATTGCCGGCATGATCCGGCGGCCCAATGGCCTGACGCTGCTGGATGTCGGCGGCGATGATGCCGGAGCAACGGTTCTAGCAGCCCTGGGCGATGCCTTTGCCGGTGTAGCCGTGCACATGCTGCAGGTGATCAATCCGCTGCGTCCCCAGACAGCCACCGTTGAAGGCTGTTTGAAAATTAGAAAAGACATCGAAGCGGCGGCCGGGCTGAGCATTTCGGGTCTGATCGGCAATGCCAATCTGATCGACGAGACCAGCACCCGGGACATCCTCGACGGCCATGGCTTTTTGCTGAAAGTGGCCGCAGCCAGCGGACTGCCGTTGGAGTTTATCACGGCGGCTCAGGAATTGCTGCCGCAGATAGATGTTAACCAATTTTCCTGCCCGGTTTTGCCCATCGCCCGGCAGCTAGTGCCGCCGTGGAAGACGGCCGGAGAATTCGGGCAATGACATCGTCCCGACTAGGCCCTAACGGCGCTTAGTGTGCATGGATTAGCAATAGAAGATGGCAAACCCGAGCCGTATATGTGGCCATCGAAGGCAAATACAATCGAAATTCTTAAATCATCAATCTTCAATTTTATCAGGGGAGTTTAGTTGGATGACCTACAAACATTTTATCGACAAGGACCTCTGCAAAGGATGCGGGATATGCGTGGACGCATGCCCCAAAAACGTTCTGGAAATCTCAGAGGAGCTTAACACCAAGGGCTATTTCCCGGCTTTCCAGGCACGACCGGACGATTGCATATTCTGCGCCATTTGCTGTACCATGTGTCCGGATGTAGCCATCGCCATTAGCGAGATCGAAGCTGAATCGGCGGCCCAAAAATAAACGGAGGAAAAAGATGAGTAAAGTTTTGATGAAAGGCAATGAGGCGATTGCCGAGGCTGCCATTCGGGCCGGATGCCTGAATTACTTTGCCTATCCCATCACACCCCAGACCGAAGTGGCTGAGTACCTTTCCAAGCGCCTCGGAGAAGTCAACGGTGTTTTTTTGCAGGGTGAAAGCGAGGTGGCCGTATCTTATATGATCTTTGGGGCGGCGGCCTGTGGAGAGCGGGTTTTTACGACTTCTTCCAGCCCGGGCGTCAGCCTTATGGGTGAGGGCATCAGCTATATTACCGCGGCCCAGTGTCCGGCGGTGTTTGTCAACATTATGCGCGGGGGGCCCGGTTTGGGCGGCATCCTTCCCTCCCAGGCGGATTACTTCCAGTCCACCAAAGGCGGCGGCCACGGCGATTACCGGATGCTGGTGATGGCACCCGCCAGCGTTCAGGAGGCTGTCGAGATGGTCATGGAGGCCTTTCCCCTGGCCGAAAAATATCGCAATCCGGTGATGATACTGGGGGACGGCCTGACCGGCCAGATGATGGAACCGGTTGAATTTCCCGACCACCTCAAGGTCGAGCCGTCGAACAAGGACGACTGGGCCACCAATGGAATGGACACCCGCGGCAGCGACCGGCGCAATCTGGTCAAAACGCTCTATCTGGACCCCGAAGAGCTCAATGGGCACAACCTGATGCTGAAAGCCAAGTACGATCAAATGGAGCGGGAGGATACACGTTTTGAAGAATATAACTTCGACGGGGATTACAAAGCCCTGATCGTGAGTTACGGGACCATGAGCCGCGTGTGCCGCACGGCCATTGATCAGCTCAAGGAGGAGGGGATCGAGGTTGCCATGCTGCGCCCTCAATTCCTGTTCCCCTTTCCGCGCAAAGATATCAACCAGGCGGCCCAAAAGGCGGGCTGCCAGGCCGTGTTCAGCATCGAAATGAGCATGGGACAGATGATGGAGGATGTGGAGCGCAGCATTGCCGGCCAGAGGCCGGTTCACTGGTTCGGCAAATGCGGGGGTGAAGTCCCCACTCCCGAGGAAGTCATGGATGAAGTCAAAAAGGTTATTACCATATAAGGCTAATTGAGATAACAGCCAATTGAGGGAGTAAAAGATAATGGGAAAAACATTTCAAAAACCGGAGGCTTTGGCGGACACCGTTACCCACTACTGCCCGGGCTGCACCCACGGCATTGCCCACCGGCTGGTGGCCGAGGTGATCGACGAACTCGGTATTCGGGGACGCACCGTGGGCATAGCGCCGGTCGGGTGCGCCGTGCTGATGTACAATTATTTCACCTTTGACTTTCAGGAGGCAGCTCACGGCCGTGCCCCGGCCATGGCGACCGGCATCAAACGCGTACGGCCGGATCTGGTCGTTTTCACCTATCAAGGCGACGGCGATCTGGCCAGCATCGGCATGGGCGAAATCGTGCATGCCGCCAACCGCGGTGAAAAGTTCACCACGATATTTATCAACAACGCCGTCTACGGTATGACCGGCGGCCAGATGGCCCCTACTACCATGCCGGACCAGCGCACGACCACCTCTCCCTTCGGGCGCAAGACGGGCAACACCGGTATGCCTATCAGGGTTTCCGAAATGCTGGCAACGTTGGAGACCCCGGCCTATATTACCCGGCAGACGCTGACCCGGCCCAAATACGTCAACAGAGCTAAAAAAGCCATCAAACGGGCCTTTACCTATCAATTGGAGGAGCGTTGCTACAGCCTGGTCGAACTGATCAGCACCTGCCCCACCAACTGGGGCATGACCCCGCTGGACGCCATTCAATGGGCAGAGGAGAAGATGCTGCCGTATTTCCCGCTGGGCGAGTTTAAAAGCCCGGAAGGGGATTGAATTCGGAAGTGGGAATGCGGAAGTTGGAAACGACAAGGAATATCGAATCATAATCAGGATGGTATAGGGTGTAGGGCTTAAGGTATAGGGGATGGGATAACGGGTGAACGTATTGCCGTGGAGTGACGAAAATGGCTTTCGGTATTCGGCGCACGGCGTTCGGTATAAAAGCCTAATGCCGAAGGTCGAAGGCCGAATGCCACATCCGTTCATCCACCGCAAGCCTTAAACCTTATACCTTATACCCTATACCTATTAACATATACCTTGAACCAATAATTTACAGCAGCCATTTCGGCGACCAAGCTTTATTAAACGGCCAGCAAACAATAGCAAATAATATTTTTTTTGGAGGAGTCATGCAAAGTGAAGTTCAATTCGCCGGATTCGGCGGTCAGGGGATCATGCTGATGGGACAGATTTTGGCCCAGGCCGCCATGGCGGGGGGGTATGAAGTTGTCTGGATCCCTTCCTACGGTCCCGAGATGCGGGGAGGAACGGCCTATTGTACCGTGGTCATCAGCGATCGGCTGATCGGTTCGCCGATTATTCGAAATCCCCGACATCTGGTTGCCATGAATCGGCCGTCGCTGGAAAAATTTGCCTCGACCGTAAAAAGCGGCGGGGTCATTTTTATCAACAGTTCTATCATACCCGTTGATGCCGGCCGCGATGATGTGGATGTCATCAAGGTGCCCATCATCGAGATCGCCAAGGATCTTGGAAATGTCAAGGCCGCCAATATCGTCGCTCTGGCAGCCTTTGTCACCCGCAGCGGAGTTGTCGATTTTGAGCTGCTGCAGGAGGCCGTCAAAGACAAATTCGCCCAACGGGAGAAGCTCATTCCCCTTAACATGCAGGCGCTCGAAGAAGGCCGAAAGGTAGCCCTGGCTTGATGAAACTCGCCGTACCCGATTATATTCTGTCGCTCAAACCTTACGTCGCCGGAAAGCCTCTCGAAGAACTCGAGCGTGAGTACGGCATTACCGATGCCATCAAACTGGCCTCCAACGAAAACCCGCTGGGACCATCCCCCCTTGCCATAGAAGCCATCCGGGAGGCCGTCGAACAACTGCATCGCTATCCCAACGGCGGCGGCTTCCATTTGAACGCCAGGATTTCGGAACACCTGGGGGTAGACAAGGAAAGCATTATACTGGGCAACGGCTCGGACGATATCATTGCCATGCTGGCCCGGGTGCTGCTGCAGCCCGGTGACGAGGCCGTTTTACCCCGGCCGTCTTTTTTATTCTACGATATAATGATCCGCTGCTCGGGTGCCATACCGGTCGAGGTGCCGTTGCAGGCCGGTTGCTGCACCGATCTGGCAGGTATGCTGGCGAGAATCGGTTCCAAGACGCGGCTGGTTTTCCTGACCAATCCCCATAATCCCACCGGTGCCCTGATAACCAAGCCGGCCCTGGATGAATTTGTTGCCGCCCTGGCCGATGATGTCGTGTTGCTCATCGACGAAGCCTATATCGAATTCGTCAGGCAGCTGGACTGCCCCCAGAGCATCGACTATCTGGATTCCGGCAAAACCGTTGTGGGATTGCGCACTTTTTCAAAGGCCTACGGCCTGGCCGGATTGCGAATCGGATACGGTTTGATGCCGCCGTTTCTGGCAAATCTTCTCAATCGCGTCAGACAGCCGTTTAATGTCAATTCACTTGCCCAGGCAGCAGCTATCGCCGCCCTAGACGATCAGAAATTTTTACAGGATACCATCGGCCTGGTGGCGGATGAACTGGAGTTTATCTATACTGCACTGGATGATCTCGGAGTTGAATACCTCAAATCCCAGGCCAACTTCCTGCTGATCAAGGTGGGACGCAGCGCCGATGACGTCTTTGAAGACTTCCTGAAGCAGGGGGTTATTGTGCGTTCGATGACCTCCTACGACTACCCGGACTGCATCCGCGTCAATGTCGGCCGGCACGACGAGAACGTGCGTCTGCTGGAGGCGCTGGCAAACGTGTTACAGAAGACAGAGGACTGAAGACAGAGGACGGAAAACAGAGGACAGAGATCGGAAAACAGAGGACTGAGGACGGGAACAGAGGACAGAAATCAGAGGACAGAGGACGGAAAACAGAAGACAGTAGATAGAGGAAAGAATACGGAAGATTGAGGACCCAGACGGAGATCTCAGGGCAGAAGATTGAGGGCGGCTGACGGAGGTTTGATGACTATGATGATGATAAGGTCAAGGCTTTTTTACCCGGTTTCATAAATCGCTGGAAATCTTCGGAATGATGTTTTCTAATTCCGACCTTCGGATATCCGCCTGCTGATTTCCGTCGTCTGCCTTCCGTCATCTGTAATCCGTAATCCGTCGTCTGTCATCCGTCCTCTGAAAAATCATGAAGAAGCTGCTGATAACCATCGACGGGCCGGCGGGAGCCGGCAAAACCACCGTCAGCCGCGCTCTGGCGGATCGACTGGATTATCGCTACATAGATACCGGTGCCCTTTACCGGGGCGTCGCTCTGGCGGTCCAATCCGGAGGGATTGATCCCCAAAACGAGGACGAGTTGAAACAGCTTTGCCGTGATCTTGACCTGACTTTTGTCAGGGGACGGGAGGGTCTGAGGCTGGTTTTGAATGGGGAAGATATCACCGATCATATCCGCACACCCGGAATTACGATGCTGGCGTCGGCCGTATCGGCCCGGCCGGTGGTGAGGGAATTTCTGTTCGATCTGCAAAGGGATCTGGGCAGGGAAAAAGCCGCTGTGTTCGAAGGGCGGGATATGGGAACAGTTGTGTTTCCGGATGCCGATCTTAAATTCTACCTGGACGCAGCTGCGCACACCAGGGCCCGCCGGCGCTACGAGGAGCAAAAATCGAAAAGTTCTCAGACTTTGGACGAGGTGGCGCGGGATATCCGGCAGCGCGACACAAACGACAGCAATCGCGAGCTCGCGCCGCTGAAACCGGCCGCTGATGCGATAATCATTAATTCCAATGAGTTAAATGCCGATCAGGTGGTTGATTTGATGATATCGTACGTTCGCAAACAGGAATGATTCTCGTTAAGATCTGTGACTCAAAGAATTGGAACAATTTAAAATTAATTATTGCTTTTTTCCGAGAGTCTGCTAAACATAGCAAATTGTGCTATAGCCTGAGGCGGCACGACAAAACTGGCATAGGGGGTATATTGTTTTATGGTTGACGCGCACAACAAGGACGAAAACGAGAACACCGACCAAACCGAGTTGCCTGATGAAGGCGCTTTGGATGCATCGGCGAGCGGGCAGGAAGCTGAAACTGACGAAGTGAATGCCGACGCCGAAGCACCTTCAGACGAACAGCTTACCGATTCTGCACAGGAATCCGGCGACAGCATGGAAAACGTGATGAACCTCTACGAAGAGAGCTTCAAGCGTTTTGCCGAGGGGGAGGTTGTCACCGGTCGGATCATATCGATCGACAAGGACCATGTGCTGGTCGACATCGGTTACAAATCCGAAGGGCAAATCCGCTTGTCCGAATTCAGAGATGAAGAAGGCAACATCACCGCTGAGTTGGGAGACAGCGTTGAAGTTATGGTTGAATGGTGGGACGACGAAGAAGAGCGTGTTGTTCTGTCCAAAGAAAAAGCTGCAAATATTAAAACATGGGACGCCATTAAAAAATCCTATGATGAAGACGGCACGGTCGAGGGCGTCATCTCCAGCAGGGTAAAAGGCGGGTTTTCAGTGGACATTGGTGTTCAGGCCTTTTTACCCGGATCCCAGGCCGACCTGCGCCCCATCCGCAATCTGGATGAACTCGTCGGCAAGACCTTCGAATTCAAGATCCTGAAATACAACCGCAAGCGCAGCAATATCGTCTTGTCCCGACGGGCGATACTCGAGAAAGAGCGTGAAGAAAAGCGGGCCACGACTCTGGCCTCGATTCATGATGGTAAGGTTGTCGACGGTATCGTTAAAAATATCACCGACTACGGGGTATTCATCGATCTGGGCGGTGTGGACGGACTGCTTCACATTACCGACATATCCTGGGGTCGGGTCAAACATCCTTCGGAGTTGTTCGCGGTCGGCGATAACATCACGGTAAAAATCCTGAGTTTCGATTTGGAAAAAGAACGCGTTTCGCTGGGTATGAAACAACTCACCGCCGATCCATGGTCGGTCGCCGCCGAGAAATATGCTGTGGGTTCCAAGGTTACCGGGGTCGTTGTCAGCTTGACCGATTACGGCGCCTTTGTCGAGTTGGAAGAAGGCGTGGAAGGACTGATCCATGTATCCGAGATGTCCTGGACCCGCAAGGTGCGGCATCCCTCCAAAGTCGTCTCGGTGGGAGAAGAGGTCGAAGCGGTGGTGCTCGACATCAAACCGGAAAGCCGCAGGATATCCCTGGGGATGAAGCAGGTGGTTCCCAATCCCTGGGATGTGATTGCTGAGAAATACCCTGTCGGCACGACAATTGAGGGTAAAATAAAAAATATTACCGATTTCGGCCTGTTTATCGGAATCGACGAGGGCATTGACGGTCTGGTCCACATATCCGACATATCCTGGATCAAGCGCATCAAGCACCCCTCTGAGCTGTACAAAAAGGGTGACGTGGTTCAGGCCATTGTGCTGGACATTGAAAAAGACAGCGAGCGATTCTCGCTCGGCATCAAGCAGCTGCAGGACGATCCCTGGAAGACAGTAGCAGAACGTTATCAGGTCGGCAAAGAGATAACCGGCACCGTTACCAATCTGACGGATTTCGGCGTTTTCGTGGAACTCGAGGAAGGCATCGAAGGCCTGGTACACGTATCCGAAATCAGCAAGGAAAAAATAAAAACTCCGGTCGGAATGTTCAATGTCGGGGACGTCATCACCGCCCGGGTGATGAACATCAACAGTGATGAGCGCAGGATCGGCCTGTCGATCAAACGCCTGGAGATCGAAGACGAACAGAACTTGCTCAGCGAATATGTGAACAACATAGGCCCGGCAACCTCTTCATTTGGTGAAATTCTAAAGGAGAATCTGCAGGAGAAACTGAACGAAGAATAAATTTCTGCGTGTAAAAGTTTTTAATTACAAAACTTGAAGATAGAATTATATGGTCTTAAGGCGCCTGTCCCGTCGTCGTGACAATGACGAGACGGGCGTCTTTGTTCGGGCAATGAAAACCGGATTGTTCACTGCGCCCTTATATGAAACTGCGAAAAATCTATCTCGCGCAAAGCCGCAAAGACGCGAAGGAAAAAACTAATATTATAATTTATCTTGGCGCCTTGGCGTCTTTGCGTGAGAATAAAAAATTTCTTTTGCGATCAGACCGGCTGTCATTTTGCCGGCCTGCGACGAGCTCAGCCGAATCGAGGCTTCGCTGACACGAGGCTCATTCGAAAATGCTGACGTCGCCCAGACCCTTGCGGATGACTTCCGGATAGTCATCGATCAGCATGATGACGCTGGACGGTTGACCGGGCACGATACTGCCGTCAACGACGGCATCGACCCGGTTGCCGAAGTAATCATGGATCAGGGAGGCATCGTGAAATATCGTCCCGTCCGGCATGGTCGCACTGGTGGTTATGACCGGATTGCCCAGTTCCCTCACCAGGGCCAGACAGATCGGATTGTCCGGAACGCGGATTCCGGCGGTCTTGCGTTTGGTCAGCATGATTTTAGGCACCAGCTTAGACCCTTCCAGAATAAAGGTGTAGGGTCCCGGCAAAAGCCGTCTCATGGTTTTATAGGCGTAATTGGAAACCTTGGCGTACAGGCTGATGTTTTTTAAGCTGGAGCATATAAAACTAAACGGTTTGCTTTTGTGGCGCTGCTTTAACTGGTATATTTTTTCAATGGCCTTTTTGTTCATTATGTCGCAGCCGATACCGTAATAGGTATCGGTTGGATAGACCACGACCCCGCCGTTTTCAATGATGTCCACGACCTTTACAATCAGTCGCTGCTGGGGATTTTGCTGATTAATTTTAATTAGCATCTGATTTGTCGGTATCGTCAGTTTGTTGCGGGATCGGGCAGAAAACCGGTGCTGCCGCTACCCGGCAAGCTCGAAGCGCCGGCTGCGATCCCCGCAGGCCGGAGACCGGGATTCCGCACCCGGGGCTGAAAGATCCCGGCCCCACTCAAGTGGTCAGCCAGGAAAGGCTCTTTTATTATGGGCGCCCTCATGATGTCAAGGCTGCTTTTAAAGATTGCCAAAAACGCGGCCATTTGCTATTCCATGCCCATAACGTAGAAATTGAAGATTTAAGGTCCGTCTTCGGCGGATCTAATTATAAAAGCCTTGAAAAAAATGGCCAAGCGAATCCCGCTACCGAGACAGGCGATGATTGGTGAATGATGATTGAAGAATTTTGGAGGCCGCTTCGCTGCGTCGTTGAACAACTTATTAAAATCTAAAGAATTCCTTAATTCCGCCTTTGTAATTTTTCGATCAGAAAAAGCCCGTAACGCTAAACGTGCAACCCAAAACCCGTAACTCGAAAGAGAATGCCAATGTCCATGATTCCACTCGAAGAAGCCTATTCATTTGACGATGTGCTGCTGGTCCCCGGTTATTCCGACGTATTGCCGAAAGATGTCGACATCACCACCCGCCTGACCAGAAACATAAAACTCAATATTCCAATTGTCAGTGCCGCCATGGATACTGTCACCGAGGCCGATGCGGCCATCACCATGGCCCAGGAAGGGGGCATGGGATTTATCCACCGCAACCTGAGCATCAAGAGCCAGGCGCGGGAAGTGGAAAAGGTCAAGAAGTCAGAGAGCGGGATGATTGTCGACCCGGTTACCATTCGGCCCGATCAACGGGTTGGCGAGGTGCTCGAGATGATGCAGCAGTACCGGATTTCGGGTGTTCCCGTGACCAGCGGAGATCAGCTCATCGGTATCGTCACCAACCGGGATCTTCGATTCGAAACCGATCTTGACAAAAAGATAGCCGAGGTCATGACCAAGGACAACCTGATCACCGTTTCCGAGGGGATCTCGCTGGAAGAATCCAAGAAGCTGCTGCACCGGCATCGGATTGAAAAACTGCTGGTGGTTGACGGCAACGGACGTCTGACCGGCCTGATTACAACCAAGGATATCGAAAAAATAAAAAAATACCCCAACGCGTGCAAAGACAGCCTGGGTCGACTGCGAGTGGGCGCCGCGGTTGGGGTCGGCCCCGACATGGTGGAACGCGCCGACGCCCTTCTCGCCGCCGGGGCCGATGTCATCTTGATCGACACGTCCCACGGTCATTCCGCCAATGTCATCGCTGCGGTCAAGACGTTGAAAAGTGCCTTTACCGACTTCGAGTTGATTGCCGGCAATGTGGGAACAGCCAAAGGTGCTGAAGATCTGATCGATGCCGGTGTTGACGCCGTCAAGATCGGCATCGGCGGCGGTTCCATCTGCACCACAAGGGTTGTAGCCGGTATCGGGGTGCCGCAGATGACTGCCATCATGAACTGCCGTTCGGCTTCGAATAAGAACGGGGTGCCTTTGATTGCCGACGGCGGCATTCGGTTTTCCGGTGACATTACCAAATCGATCGGCGCCGGCGCCCATTGCATCATGGTCGGCGGACTTTTGGCCGGAACCGAAGAAAGCCCGGGAGAGGTGGTCTTCTACCAGGGCCGCAGCTACAAGATGTACCGGGGAATGGGCTCGATCGAAGCCATGAAAAAAGGCAGCAAGGATCGCTATTATCAGAGTGAACAGGCCGAAGACGACAAACTGGTTCCCGAAGGCATTGTCGGCCGGGTGCCGTACAGGGGAACCCTGTCGGCCAATATCTTCCAGCTTGTCGGCGGGTTGAAAGCCGGAATGGGATATTGCGGCTGCCACACGCTGGACGAGTTGAGAGAAAATGCCCGTTTTGTGAAGATCAGCGCCGCCGGTATGCGCGAAAGCCATGTCCACGACGTCATTATCACCAAGGAGGCGCCCAATTATCGGCTGGATTAGTTGGCAATTGATTTGATACTTCTGATTTCGGATTTCGGGATTAAGGGCAAAGCGCATGGCGCAGGGAGCATAGCGTTCGACTGCGCTGACATTCACGGAATATCGACCTGCACCCCATGCACCATGCGCTCTGCCCTATGCTCAGAAACCCGCAACGCGTAAACCGTAACGCCGAAAGCGCATGGCGTTCTAAACAAAAGATAAAAGCGGTTGTAAAAAGCAATTCGTTCTTCGAGCTTTTCTTCAACAAGCACCTACCGTTCTGCCGTATTTCGGTGTATAATCACCCAATGCAGCATAGACCAAGCCCTTTACGCTCTGCCCTATGCTCTATGCGCTATGCGGTTTTGCCCCATGCGCTATGCGATTTACTTTGATTGACGACACATTCATTTAGCCAGATACCTCAGCAAAAAAAGGCCTACAATCCGATGAACCAGATTTCCGTCCCTGACTTCGTACACCTCCACGTTCACACCCAGTACAGCCTGCTCGACGGTGCCATCCGTATCGACAATTTGCTGGAGCGGACAGCGCAATTCGGCATGCAGGCGGTGGCCACCACCGATCACGGCACGATGTTCGGGGCCGTCGAGTTTTTCGAAAAAGCCACCAAGGCCGGCATCAAGCCGATTGTCGGCATCGAAATATACGTTGCCCCCCGGACCCGTTTCGATAAAACCCCCCTGGACAACAAGGATCTATCACACCTGATCCTGTTGGCTGAAAATCAGGAGGGCTATCGCAATCTCTGCCGGCTGGCCACCGCCGCTCAGCTGGAAGGATTTTACTACAAGCCGCGCATCGACAAGCAGATCCTCAGAGAAAACAGCAAAGGGTTGATTGGCATGACTGCCTGCCTGCACGGTGAGATCCCGCGGCGGATAAGGGACGGCACAATGGAACTGGCCGATGCCGCCGCCCGCGAATACGTCGAGATTTTCGGGGAAAACAATTTTTTTCTGGAGGTCCAAAACAACGGCATCGATATTCAGGACCAGGTCAACGCGGCGCTTGTGGACATGAGTCAGCGTCTGTCGATTCCGCTGGTAGCCAGCAACGACTGTCACTATCTGGATCGGGAGGATGTACGCGCCCATGATGTCCTGCTGTGCATCCAAACCGGCAAGACGATCCATGATTCCAACCGCCTGAAATTCAGAACCGATCAGCTCTACTTCAAATCCAAAGAGGAAATGCACGGATTCTTCAGTACCTACCCGGACGCTATCGGCAACACGGTGGATATCGCCCGGCGCTGCAATCTGGAATTCGATTTCAACACCTACCACTTCCCCAAGTTCGACACCGGCTCGTCCCAATCGGTGGACGATCTTTTCGAAGAAACGACCTGGGAGGGCTTCGGTCGAGTTCTCGAGCGGATCAAGAGCCGCAATCCTCAACTCGACGAGAGTGTCTACCGCGAGCGTCTCGAATACGAAATCAAAGTCATCAAGGAGATGGGGTTTGCCGGCTATTTTCTGGTAGTCGCCGATTTCATATCGCACGCCAAGCAGTCAGGGGTGCCGGTGGGACCCGGAAGGGGGTCGGCCGCGGGCAGTCTCGTGGCCTACAGCCTGGGCATCACCGATCTCGATCCCATCAGCCATGGTTTAATCTTCGAACGCTTTCTCAACCCGGCCCGCAAAAGCATGCCGGATATCGATGTGGATTTTTGTATCGACGGTCGCGAGGATGTCTATAAATACGTCGTCGATAAATATGGCGGCGGCGACTATGTGGCCCAGATCATCACCTTTGGAAAGCTCAAAACCCGTGCCGTTATCCGCGATGTGGGCAGGGCTCTGGACATCCCCCTGCGCGAAGTGGACGCCATTGCCAAAATGGTGCCCGACGTCCTGAACATCAGTCTCGACGGTGCCCTCAAACAGGAGCCGCGGCTGGCCGAGCTGGCCGAAAAAGATCCCAATGTGGCCGATCTGATCCGGATCTGCCGCGTGCTCGAAGGCCTGCCGCGGCATGCCTCCACCCATGCCGCCGGTGTGGTCATTGCCGACAAACCCCTGGTCGACTATCTGCCGCTCTACAAGGGCAAAAAAGGGGAGGTGGTCACCCAGTTCGACATGAAAATCGTCGAGAAGATCGGTCTGGTCAAGTTCGACTTCTTAGGCCTGCGCAACCTGACTGTGATCGCCAAGACCCTGGAGCTGATCCGCCGGCAGGGGAACCGCCCGCCGGATCTGGAAAATATCGAATTGTCTGATCCGGACACCTACCGGCTGCTGGCGGCCGGCGACACAACCGGGGTATTCCAGCTGGAAAGCTCGGGCATGAAGGATCTGCTCGTGCGGTTGAAACCGGAGGTTTTCGAGGATATTATCGCCCTGGTGGCCCTCTACCGACCCGGACCCATGGAAAGCGGAATGATCGACGATTATGTCGCCCGCAAACACGGCAAAAAAACCGTGCAGTACCTGGTGCCCGAACTCGAGCCCATTTTAAAGGAGACCTACGGGGTCATCGTCTACCAGGAGCAGGTCATGAAGATTGCCGGCACCCTGGCCAAATACTCGATGGCCGAAGCCGACGACCTGCGCAAAGCCATGGGCAAGAAGATTCCCGAAATCATGGCCGCGCACCGGCAGCGGTTTGTTCAGGGGGCGGTGGAGAACGACATCGCCGAAAAAAGCGCCGGCAAACTGTTCGACCTGATTGAAAAATTCGGCGGCTACGGCTTCAACAAATCCCACAGCGCGGCCTATGCTCTGATTGCCTATCAGACGGCCTACCTCAAGGCCCACTATCCGGTGGAGTTCATGGCTTCCCTGCTGACCAGTGAAATGCATTCCACCGACGGCGTTGTCAAATTTATCGCCGAATGCCGGCATCACGACATCCCTATATTGCCGCCGGACGTCAATCAGAGTGAGATCGAATTTACGGTGGACGGATCCCACATACGCTTTGGCCTGGTAGCCGTCAAGAATGTCGGTGAGGCCGCCATCGAATCCATCATCAACTGCCGCATGGAACAGCCGTTCGAATCCCTGTTCGATTTCTGCGAACGGGTCGACTTGAAAAAGGTGAACAAGCGGGTAATCGAAAGTCTGATAAAATGCGGCGCCTTTGACGTCACCGGTGCCAAACGCTCCCAGTTGGCGGCAGCGCTTGAAAACGCCCTCGAATACGGCCAGCGGGTCCAGAAGGAACGCAACGACCCCCAGATGGGGTTGTTTGGCAGCGACGACAACCAGCCCGGAATCAATGCCCCCAGTCTGCCCGAAATCGGCGAATGGGATGAAAAGCAGTTTCTGGCCTTTGAAAAAGAATCCCTCGGTTTCTACCTGACCGGCCACCCGCTGTCGCGCTATGCGGAGCTGCTGGATAAATTTACCAACGCCGATGCCATTTCCATCAAGGAGTTGAAAGACGGCGGCGTGGTGCGCATCGGCGGCCTCATCCAGAATACCAAGACGATCAACACCAAGCGGGGGGACCTGATGGCCTTTGCAACCATTGAGGATATGCATGGGGCGGTGGAGGTCGTGGTCTTCTCCCGGGTGTTTGCCAATACCAGGGATCTGCTGGTGGAAGACAGCGCCGTGCTGGTTCAAGGGCAGATCCAAAAGGACGAGCAGGCCGTCAAAATACTGGCCGACGAGGTCATCCCCATTGAGGCGGCCGAAGAGAACTGGGCGGCCAGCATTCACTTTAAACTGGAAATAACCCGGACAGACCGCGAGACACTCAGCCGCCTGCATGACATTCTCGAAAGGCATCCCGGTTCATGTCCGGCCTTTCTGCATCTGCGAAGCCCCGATAACACCGACTCGATCATTGCCCTGCCGGATACACTGAAGTTAAAAGCGGGTGGATCGCTGACCCGGGACGTGCATACCTTCCTCGGCTACGAGGCGGTCGAAACGCACTGCCGGCCGGTGACATCCCCGGCGTCCAATGACGGGACTAACAGAAGCACCAGGAACACCAGGAACGGCAGAAACAGGAGAGCCCCGAATGGCGGATTTGGCAGGTAAAGTTTACGCAATATTATTGGCCGGTGGAACCGGCACGCGTTTGTGGCCCGTATCCCGACAACTGTATCCCAAGCAGCTGGTCAAATTCATCGGCGACGATTCGCTGGTGCAAAGCACCATCAAGCGATTGTCGCCTGTATTGGATGCCGACTGCGTTCGGATCGTGTGCGGAGAACAGCATTTTCACGAGATTGCCCGCCACATGCAGGACATCGGTTTGCAGGCCGAAGGCAAGATAATCTGCGAGCCCAGCGGACGCAACACGGCACCAGCCATATTGCTGGCGGTGTTAAAGATACTGGAGGCCGGCGGGGACGCGGTCCTGTGCGTATTCCCGGCCGATCATGTCATCGGTGACATCAAATGCTTCCATGAACGGCTCCAGGCGGCCATTCGGCTGGCGAATCAGGGCCACATCGTTACCTTCGGCATTACGCCCCACTACCCGGAAACCGGCTACGGCTATGTCGAAGGCGGCCGGGATGTCAATGACGGTGCCCTGACAATCAGTCGATTCGTGGAAAAGCCGGATAAAAAGACGGCCGAGGGCTACATCGAAGCCGGGAATTTTTTCTGGAACAGCGGCATGTTTGCTTTTAAGGCCTCAGTCATTTTGGAAGAGTTTCGCACTTACCAGCCGGATTTTCTGGACAAGATGACGGCATTGTCCACCGCCGGCGATATCGACAAAGCAGACTATGATCAACTGCCGGATATCTCGATCGATTACGCCATCATGGAAAAAACCGCCCGGGGAGTTGTGCTGCCGTCGGATTTCGGCTGGAGCGATATCGGCTCCTGGAAATCCCTCTATGATTTTTTGCCCCAGGACGACAATCATAATGTCATCGACGGAGACGTGATCACAAATGACACCCAGGGCTGCTTTATTATGGGCCGCGATCGGCTGATCGCCACCAATCATCTCGAAAACATGGTGGTCGTGGAAACCCCCGATTCCATATTTGTCTCCGACATCGACCGCAGCCGCGATGTAAAATCCATCGTTGCCCATCTCAAGGAATCCGGCCGCAAGGAATATCATCAGCATCGCACGGTTCACTTTCCCTGGGGCAGCCGGACGCTGCTCGAGCAAAAAGAGGGCTATGGGGTTTACCGGCTGCTGGTCTATCCGTCAATGACCCTGCAGACCGAGGTGGCCGCCGGCGCCTGCATGCATCTGATCGTGACAAAGGGGCCTGCCGGGATTGTCGCTTATGGCCGGACCCATCGCTTGAACCGGGGCAAGGCCCTGATCCTTGCGGAACCGGGCCCTGTGGGAATTGAGAATGAATCCGGTGAACCCATTAACCTGATCCAAGTGCGGTTGGGCGCGCAAGGGGCATAGGGCAAAGCGCAGAGGGCATAGCGCATGGGGCATAGCGGCGGATGCGGCTGCAATTTCCGAAGTCATCGATCAAAACGCTAGGCGCCATGCGGGTTGCGGGTCTTTCGAATGCGGAAGTGGGAATGCGGAATGCGGAAAATAGGAAAAGGGTCACTGGCCACCCCGCTTTACCCGCTGGATTTCGCAGGGCAGACTGGTTACTGGCATCCGGTATCCGGCATCCGGTATCCGGCATCCGGTATCCGGCATCTGGTTACGGGTTGCGGGTTGTGAATTGGGTATGGGGTATACGGTTTAAGGTGTAAGGTTTACCAGCACTCAGTCCGGGGATGAAGGATCTGAACGATAAAATAAACTTCGACAGGGTGCCGCAGTGGGGGCGGTCTAAGGCAGGCTCGGTTATGGTTCGGAATCCATCGAATTAATTCTCTATGAGCTATCAGCTATCAGCTAAGAGCTGTTTTACCCTATACCCTACACCCTACACCCTATACCTCATACTTAATACCGCCGACCTTAAACCTTGGTCTTAAACCTACGTTTTCGAGGAGATACGTATGCCGCGGATATTCGGCTCCGCAGAGCTTTTCGAGGATGTTCACCAGCGGGAGCTGTGCATCGGTTGTGGCGCCTGTGTCGACCTTTGCCCCTATTTCAAAAATTACAAGGGCCGCACCGCCCGGCTGTTTTCCTGCACCCTGGAGCAGGGGCGCTGCTTCGCCTATTGCCCCAAGGCCGAAGTCGATCTAAACGAGCTGACCCGAAAAATCCGGCATGTCGATTATGACGGCAGCCCCCTCGGGGCTAACCGCCGGGTGCTGGCAGCCCGCGCCGGCAGTCGCATGGCCGGGGGCGCATATCAAGCCGGCGGCGCGGTGTCCGCCTTGATGGCTTTTGCCTTGAAAAACAACTTGGTCGATGCAGCGGCATTGACCGATCGGGATGGTCTGACTCCGCTTCCCCGTCTGATCACCGACTGGCGGGAGGTTGCCGGCTGCGCTTCGTCCAAGTTTATGGCCTCCCCGAGCCTGGCGGTCCTGAACGCGGGGGTGCGCCAGGGGTACCGACGCCTGGGCGCCGTCGGCACACCCTGCCAGATGACGGCCGTGGCGCAGATGCGCAGCAACCCGTTGGCAAAGCAGGAACACGACGTTCCGATCGCTCTGAGCGTGGGTTTGTTTTGCAACTGGTCGCTCGACACCCGCAAGCTGATCGATTTGCTGGCCCGGCGAATGGAGATTGCGCGCATTCGTTGCATGGATATCCCGCCGCCGCCGGCCGGCGTGATGGTCCTGGAAACAGAGAGCGGGCGCAAAAAAGTCCCCCTGTCCGAAATAAAACCCCTGATTCCGCACACCTGCTTTATTTGTACGGACCTGACCGCTGAATTGGCCGATCTTGCTGCCGGCATGTTCGAGAACCGGCCGGGATGGAACACATTGATTGTGCGTTCCCAGACAGGCGATGAAATCCTCGAACAGGCGATCCGGGAAAGGTTTATCGAAGCCGGAGATTTTCCGCAGGAAAATCTGAGGCATCTGTCCCGGGCGGCGGCTGAAAAAAAAGAGCGCTCGCTGCGAACCCTGATCCGCAGGGGATTGATCAACAATCCGGGCGGTGAGCGTGCCACGGTCCGGATGCCCCAGGAGGCTGTTGACAGGATACTGAAGGATCCTGGGGGCTGAGTTCGGAGATGTTAATATCTTTATTTAGGAGAAAACATTCTCTGCATCAGAACCGGTTTCAGGTGTCAGGTTTCGGGTGTCAGGACTAAAAGTTTGAGGGTTCAGGTGTCACGTGTCAGGAACGACACGGCATTCAGCATTCAGCATTCGGCTTTCGGCAAAAGAGTTTTGCCCCGAAGGCCGTGCGCCGAATACCGAAGGCCATTCCCAACCTTACACCGTTAGGCTCAGACCTGACACATGACACATATTTTATCCCGACACCTGACACCCGACACCTGAAACCCAGAGTGTTACCAAAAACACCTTCAGGGTCTATCGACCATATTGGAGGAACAATGTCACCTATTTTGCTCGGCGAATCGGGATCCCGCCACCTTCTCATGGGCAACGAGGCCATTGCTCGGGGCGCACTGGAAGCAGGGGTTGCCGTGGTTGCCGGATACCCGGGGACGCCTTCATCCGAGATAATAGAAACCCTGGCAGGCCTCTCGTCCCGGCAGAATCTATATGTCGAGTGGTCGGTCAACGAGAAAGTGGCCGTGGAAGTGGCGGCAGCGGGATCCTTCGCCGGGTTGCGCTCCATGTGCGTCATGAAACAAAACGGCGTCAATGTGGGATCTGATTTTTTGCTGCATCTGGCGCTCACCGGAACCCGCGGCGGAATGGTGCTGGTGCCCTGTGATGACCCGGGGGCGCTTTCCAGTGCCAACGAAGGCGAATCGCGCCATTTTGCCCGGATGCTCGAAATCCCGCTCCTGGAGCCGGCCGGCTTCCAGGAGGCCAAGGACATGATCAAATGGGCCTTCGAACTATCGGAGAAAATCCGGAATGTGGTCATGGTCCGCAGTGTGACACGCCTGTCCCATGCCAGCGGGAATGTGGTTTTCGGCGACCTGCCGGAGGTCGAGAAAACGGCCTTCTTCAAGCATGAAGGCAGTATCGCGGATCCCAGCCAGGGCCCCATGTCAAGTCTGCCGGTGGTCTTCATGCACGGCCGGCAGCAGCAAAAGCTCAACCTGGCCGTCGACAGGTTCGAAACGTCCCCCTTCAATACGTACAGCGGACCCCGGACCCCTGAACTGCTGCTGACTACCGGCAGCATCTGCTATCTTTACGCCCGGGAAGCCATCCGCCTGCTGGGGGTCGAAGAGCGGGTCGGTCTGCTCAAGCTCGGTACTACCTGGCCCCTGCCGCCCCATCTGCTGGGAAAGCATCTCGGCCGCTGCGACAAGATCCTGGTGGTCGAGGAAGTCATTCCCTTCCTCGAAGAAAACGTCAAGATCATGGCGGCCGAGCTCGGTTCGAAGATAGGGCCGAAAACATTTTTCGGCAAACAGGAAGGTTATCTGCCCCGGACGGGAGAGATGAATCCGGACCGGGTCCTGGCGGCGCTGACTAAGATTCTGTCCCTCGATTACCAGTCTGCCCCGCCGGCGTATGCCGCACGGTCCGGGGAGCTGTCCGATACAGGTGCCCCGGGGCGCGATCTCACATTTTGTGCCGGCTGCCCCCACCGCGCTTCTTTCTGGTCGATCCACAACACCCTGCAGCTAGACGGCCGCAGGGGATTTGTGTGCGGGGACATCGGCTGTTATTCCATGGCCATCCTGCCAACGGGGTTTAACACCCTCAAAACCTTGCATTCCATGGGCTCGGGGCTGGGCCTTGCCAGCGGCTTCGGCAAGCTGGGACAGTTTGCCATGAGCCAGCCCGTGGTGGCCGTTGTGGGCGACTCCACCTTTTTCCATGCGGCCCTGCCGGCGCTGGTCAATGCCGTCCACCATCAGGCCGATATCACCCTGATCGTGCTCGACAACGGCGGCACGGCCATGACCGGCTTTCAATCCCATCCGGGCCTGCCGGTGGATGCCGCCGGTAACCAGGCACCGGCCGTCGACGTGGTCAGGGTGTGTGAAGCCATGGGGGCCCTGGTGAAAACCGCCGATCCATTTGACCCCGACACCACTCAGCAGACGCTTCTGGATCTCTTTGAGAAACGGGGCCTGAAAGTTTTGGTGATAAAGCAGATGTGCGCCTTGAGCACGGAAAAAAAGGCCGCCAAGATGTTCGAGGTTTGGGTTGACGAAACGGTCTGCCTTGGCCAGACTTGCGGCTGCAACCAGCTGTGCACCCGCATATTCAAATGCCCCGGCCTTACCTGGGATCGGGATCAGCTGGTTGCCCGAGTCGACGAGGTTATGTGCGCGGGCTGCGGCATGTGCGCCTCGATATGCCCGTCGGGGGCCATCTGCAAAAAGGAAGTGATCTAGGCCATGCAGCAGGCGAATCTTTCCGAGGATCCCTATAACGTCATCATTACCGGCGTCGGCGGGCAGGGCAATGTCATGGCGTCCCGCATATTGGGGAATATGCTCTCCCGCCAGGGCTTGAGCGTGACGATCGGTGAAACGTTCGGGGCCTCACAGCGCGGCGGATCGGTGATGAGTCATTTGCGAATATCAGCGGCCTCAAGCTGGTCTCCGCAAATCCCCAGCGGCTGCGGGCACCTGGTGATCTCCCTCGAGCCCACCGAGGCCATGCGCGTGCTGGCCGATTACGGAAATCCCGATATAAAAGTTCTTTGCAACACCCGGTCCGTCCACGCCATCGGCGTAATCTCCGGAGAGCAGCGCTATCCCGACATGGCCGACATCAGATCATGGATTACCGAACTGTCCGAATCCTGCTGGTTCATGGATGCCACCGACAGGGCACTCGAGCTCGGCAGTCCGATCCTGGGCAACATCATGATGATCGGCGCTGCCGCCGGCATCGCTGTCCTGCCGCTGGTCAGGGAAGATTTTGCGGCGGCCGTCTGCGAGACTCTGCCGGCCGAAAAGCGGGAGCTGAATCTGAAAGCCTTCGATATCGGCGTGGGGATGGTGCAATAGCACCAACTGAAAGTTATCAGTTATTCGTTATTTGTTAATAGTTTAAACGGAATGAGATCTTATCATAGAGTGGACCCTCGATTGACTGCAGAAATGGGCCTGCCAACGAGTCTAATAACGAATAATCTATAACGAATAACGCCTCGTTGAACCCTCTGGGCTCATCGAGGCCGGAGGTCTCAGAACCAGCCCGATCTCCGCCAGCAGTCCTCAATCTTCTACCCTAAGTTCTCTGTCTGGATCCTCGTACTTCCGTATTCTTTCCTCCGTCCTCCGTCATCCGTCCTCTGTCTTCGGTCATCCGTCCTCCGGCTTCCGTCCTCCGTCCTCCCTCTTCTGTCCTCCGTCATCCGTCCTCCGTCATCCCTCCTCCGTTATCCGTCTTCCGTCATCCGTCATCCGTCTTCCGTCATCCGTCCTCCGTCATCCGTCCTCCGTCCTCAGTCTTCCGTCCTCCGTCCTCCGGCTTCCGTCCTCCGTCCTCCGGCTTCCGTCCTCCGTCCTCCGGCTTCTGTCTTCCGTCCTCTGTCATCCGTCATCCGTCTTCCGTCATCCGTCCTCTGCCTTCGGTCATCCGTCCTCCGTCATCCGTCTTCCGTCATCCGTCCTCTGCCTTCGGTCATCCGTCATCCGTCATCCGTCCTCCGTCCTCCGTCATCCGTCCTCCGTCATCTGTCTTTCGTATGCCAGTTGGGCCTCTTCCCTTAAGCGCTGCTCTTCGCTCGCATAGCGGGGGGAAAAATGAAATATGGAGAATCGTTTGACCCGGGCCTTGGCGGCCAGCGTGCCGGCCTGGCCGGCGGTGAGGTGATTTTTGGCAGCGGCGATGTCCTGGTGGATGTCCAAGAAGGCCGCCTCGATAAAAAGGTGATCCGACTCCCTGACCATATCGATAATCTTCTCGGCGTTGGCCTGACTGTAAACCGCGTCGGTGATATAGCTTATTTTCTGGCCCGGCGTGATCATGGCGATTTCAGCGGCGAGTTCTCCCAGACGGTATTGCCGGGGGCCTTGCCCGGTTTCCGATGGCAGTTCGATTTTGGTTTCGGGATCGGACCGGCTGTACAGGGCCTTTTTAAAATCCGTCAGCCAGGGGCCCGGTTCAAGCGCCAGCCTTTTGAGACCATCCGGCAGGATGTTGACGTGGAAGCGTTCTTTTATGGCAAATCCCAGGCAGGGCGTGCCGTGATCGAGAACGGCGGCGGTGACCGTAAATCCCGGCTCCTCATACAGGATCCCCTTAAACGGCTGCACATCGATTTCATCGGCCGGTTTGAATTGGTCGCGGCAGCGGTAGCGACGACAGCGCATGGATTCGGGGGTGACTTCCGTGATCTCCAAATCGAGGCGGTAGTTGTAATTGCCGACCAGGTTCCAGGTATACCCCGCCAGTTTGCCCTCCATATTATTGATGAATCCCTCGGGCCCATAGAGTGCCAGGATTTTTTCACGTCCCAGCAGTGTTCGCAGCAAATTGTCAAAACCGATCAAATGATCCATATGGGCGTGGGTCACAAAGGCGTGCGTGATCTTGAGCAGATCTTTGGGCTGTAGGCCGCGGACATCGCCGAGATCAAAAATTATCGCGCGGGATTGAAAGACAAAGGGAATAAATAACCCGGGATCTTCGAAAGGACCGTTTACGAGCCGGGGATGAAAACTAGGGCGCATTACAGCGGTAGGAATTTTTTAACTTGCTGGTTGATGGTAAAATACAATTCTTCATCGGAGCCGAATATGTCCACCACATCCTTGTGGTCGATCAATTTTTCGATAACGTAGGCGGTCACGTAGAGACTGACGATCTGCGGCTGGGGAACCAGGCTGCGAATCGGGGCGATCTGGTAGTCAATGTCGAAGTCGTCCAGGCGCGTCAACCGGTCCAGGCATCCCTTAATCTGTTCTTCGAAAGAATTCTGACTTGTGGTCTCGACCAGATTGTTTTCGATCAATTTGGAAGTAATGGCGTTGGCAAGGGGCTCGGACCAGTCGCGAACCCGGCTGATCGCCAAACGACGCAGGTGTCCTTTGCTGGATTCTATTCTGGATAAGATGCTCGATTCGCGCGAACTGGGTCTGAATACCTTGGCCATGACATTTTACCTTGTTCTGTTTTGCTTTTGTTGAAATGGTACCCGGCAGGTTTAACCTCGAGCAGTACTCTCGGGACGGGCAAAGCCCCGGCTGGCACCATCCGGTCAGGGGCATAATAATGGTTCGAAAAACGGATTGCAAGTAAAAATGTATTCTACATTTTTACATCAGATCTTCGATCACGATCTGGGCGGTTTTTTTGCCGTTCCATCGATTCCAGTTAAGCCTGAACACCAAGCGATCAAAGCGATTTTTTTTTGAATCCTCATCATCTACATTGAACTGGATGGCGGGGAACACGGTGCTCTGATATCCCGATGTCTGGCTCAGCACCATGCGCCGATGGGTTTTCCCGACAATTCTGGAATTTACGACTTTTACGTCGGCGGCCAAAAACAGCGGTTCGGGATTGCCGGCGCCATAAGGCATCAGCCATTCGAGTTGATCGATGAGGTCATCCGAGATCATGGAGAAATCCAGCTCCCCATCGATTTGCAGTGAAGGCGTCAACACCTCAGGGGAGGTCGTGCGCTGAATTTCGTCTTCAAAGGCTTGCTGAAAAGCGTCGATTTTTTCCTCGCGCAGGCGGACTCCGGCTGCCATGGCATGCCCACCGAAGCTTTCAAGATGCTGTCGGCAGGCCGTCAGGGCATCATACAGATTGAGCCCCTCGATGCTTCTGGCCGATCCCTGGCCCGCGTCGTCCTGCACCGATATCAGTACCACCGGGCGATGGTAGCTGCGCATCAATCGTGATGCCACGATGCCCAGCACCCCGACATGCCACCCTCGGGCGTGTAAAACCAGCGATCGACGACGCAGCAACGACGGGTTTCGGTCTATAAATCGCTGAACGTCCGCCAGGATTCCTTTTTCAAGATCCTGTCTTTTGCGGTTGAGCAAATTAAGCGTTCGGGCTGCTTTTCCGGCAGCATCGCTGTCTGCGGCGATCAAAAGTTCGACTGCCCGGGCGGCATGGTCCATGCGGCCGGCGGCATTCAGCCGCGGCGCCAGCCTGAAGGCGATGTCCTCGGCGTTCAGGATCCGATCCTGGATGGCACTGGCCTGCAGCAGCGCATTCAGACCGGGGCGGCGGGCGGCCCCGATCAACTCGAGACCGGTTTTGCTCAGGATACGGTTTTCCCCCACGAGGGGCACCATATCGGCGATGGTGCCGAGGGCCACCAGGTCACAATATTCCTTCAGGTTGGGTTCGGGACGTTTATCCCAGTAGCCGATTTCCCGCAGCCGGGTCCGCAGGCATATCAATAAAAAAAATGCGACGCCCACCCCGGCCAGGTGTTGCAGGCCCGCCCGGCAGTCATGGCGTTTGGGATTTATGACGGCCAATGCGGGCGGGAGGTCCTCGGAAATGTTGTGGTGGTCGGTGATAATCGTGTCGATGCCGAATCTTGCGGCTGCTTCGACCGCCTGATGGCTGCCGGAACCGCAGTCGGCGGTGATGATCAATTCGAATTGACGGGGACGGACGTAGCGGGATATATGCCCGGGCTGGATGCTGTAGCCTTCGGTAATGCGGTGGGGAATGTAATAAGCTGCATCGGTACCGGCAGCGCGCAAAAAGTTCAGCAGAACAACAACAGCCGTGACCCCGTCGACATCGTAGTCGCCGAAAATCAGGATTTTTTCCCGGTCGACAATGGCCCTGATGATGCGTTCCACGGCCACATCCATATCCTTGAGTGAAAAGGGCGGTCCCAGGTGGTTGACCGAGGCCTCCAAAAAAAGGCGGGCGTCCGCCGAAGTAAAGATGGCGCGATTGACCAGGACGGCGGCCGTGACGGGATGACAATTTAACTCCCGGCGCAACCGTTCAACGATCGACGGATCCGGTCGATGAATTTGCAAACGAGCTTTCATGAATGCGGCATATATCCTAGATTGCGGCAGCCGACAACCCCAAATGATTTTGGGTTTCGGATATTAGCGTCGCCGCCAGGCGCAAGCGTCCCGTCTGATAACGAAAGAAACTGTATATTCTCACGCAAAGACGCCAAGGCGCCAAGATAATTTTTATATTAATCCTTTCCTTTGCGTCTTTGCGTCTTGGCGTGAGTTAAGAAATATTGAAGTTTCTTATAAACGCCGCCTCCGGCAAATGATCTACCGCTTTTTTATTGAAAAAGCCCATGATATGATTATACTATCTAAACGGTTCGAAATTTGATCAGCTCAAGTAAAATTCGGAGTCTGCGGGGGGCTCCCGGCTCAATCTACTATTTCCGGATGAGCACAAGCCAGTGCCATGTCCGCCAGTCGCTAATTGTGGAAACCATCAAGCGTTATTTCCGTGTCGATCGCCGCAAAATAGCCTTTGTCAAGTTCATCCTCGAGGCCCATGACGGTATTGCGGTCCTGGAGACGCTGGACCCGCAAGCCGGCAACATTCTCCTGCACATCGCACCGGGCTGTGAGGAAGATGTCGCCGCGATATTGCAGGATCTGAAGAAGGATATTCTGATCGAAAAGATCGACGGCGATAATTATTTGGCCACGAATTTACACGAATGACCACAAAATGCCGAACAAATACCTGTATATAAATACCATCGGCTGCCAGATGAATGTGTATGACTCCGCCCAGATCGCCATGGGTCTGGCTGCCCTGGGATATCAGCAGACAGCTATTCTGGAACTAGCGGACCTGGTGATTGTGAACACCTGTACCATTCGTGCCAAGGCCGAGCAAAAGGCCTTCAGCTTTTTGGGGCGCCTGGCCCGCCTGAAAGCAAAAAAACCGGATCTTATCAGCGCCGTCGGCGGCTGTGTGGCCCAACAGGAAGGCCGTAAAATATTCAAGCGCATCCCCCATCTCGACCTCGTATTCGGGACCCAGGCTATCGATCGATTACCGGATTTAATCCAAAAAATTGAAACGCAGCGCTGCCGCATTGTCGATATCGAGCCGGCTGAGACTCCCCGCGCTGCGAACGCCGGCGCGCGCGTGCCCGCCGCCGACCAGGTGTCGCAGTTTGTGACGATCATGCGCGGCTGCGACAATTTCTGCTCCTATTGTGTGGTCCCCTACGTGCGGGGCCGGGAAACCAGCCGGCATCAGGATGCCATCATCGAAGAAATTCAGGAGTTTGCCCAAGCCGGTGTCAAAGAAGTCACACTGCTGGGGCAAAATGTAAACAGCTATGGGAAAAAGGAAGGCTTGTGCTCCTTCAGCCAGTTGCTGTCGCGGGTCGCTCGAATAGAGCCCTTGCTGAGAATTCGGTTTACGACCTCCCACCCCAAGGACCTTGACGACGAGCTGATCAACGCCTTTCGAACGAATCCAAAACTCTGTGATCACATTCACCTGCCGGTCCAATCGGGATCCGATCGAGTGCTGCAACGCATGAACCGCAGGTATACAAAAGCCCTCTATCTTGACAAAGTCGCCAAACTCAGGGATACTTGTCCTGATATAGCGATTACCTCCGATTTTATCGTCGGTTTTCCGGGAGAGTCGCAGGCTGACTTTGATGAAACCCTGGATTTGATCCGAACAGTCGAATTCGACGGTTTGTTTGCCTTCAAATACTCGGACCGCCCCAACGCGCCGGCGGCCCAATTTGAAGACAAAGTACCGCAGCAGCAAAGCAAGCAACGGCTGCAGGTTCTATTGGATCTGCAGGAAACGATTACGAGAAAGAAAAACAAAACCCTGGTCGGCACCTGCTGGACGATCCTGACCGAGGGTTTCAGCAAAAAACAAACCGCAGGCAGTTTGAATCAGGCGACGCCGGCGGTCCAGTGGACAGGACGCACGACGACAAACAAAATCGTCAACTTTTATGACGATCACGACTCCGCGGCCCTGAATAACATGGCTCCGGGTCAACTGGTTGATGTTAATATTGAAAAAGCGTATTCTCATTCCCTGTTGGGCAAACCGATTGAAAGCAGGATTGCCGCCGCAAGGCTGAAAGGAGAAGGAAGTTATGCTGCATAAAGTTAGCATAGCGGGTCTGACAATGGATCCAGCATCGAATACCCCCATAATCATCTTGAAATCCGAAGAAGATGAGCAGGCGGTTCCCATCTGGATAGGATTACTTGAAGCCACCTCGATCGCCTCAGCCCTTCAAAATATAAAATATGATCGTCCCATGACCCACGACTTATTAAAAAATTTCGCCGATACGCTGGAAATTTCGATTGTAAAGGTCGAGGTCTGCGACTTAAAGGACAACACTTTCTACGCCCGGATCTATTTTGTCTCCAAAGATCAGCATTTTGATATCGATGCCCGTCCGAGCGACGCCATCGCTCTGGCCCTGAGGTTTAAAGCACCGATCTATGTCGAAGATTCGGTCATGCAGAAATCCAAGTTAAGTGATGGTGAAGCCGAAGTGTTCGATACCAGCGAAGAAGGTAAAAAATGGGCCGATTACCTTGAAAATCTGTCGCGGGACGACTTTGGGAAATACAAGGTATAGCCGCTTGTGATAGAACCGTTTCGATTGAAGGTCTTTTATGAAGTTTCATCAAAAGAGATCCGCAGAACTGCAGAACCGCACAAGTGTCGAAGGATGGTTTCGCTTCAGGCTTGAGGCTTGGGACTTCGCTCTGCGAACTGCGACCCCCCAGGTCGCCTTCGGCTTCCGACTTCGCTCTTCAAGCTACGACGGGACAAGACGACCCGACAAGTCGCCCAATCTCTTTTTCTCATAGACAGAACTGATTTGTTCGGAGTTCGATGTTCATTGGATTCTTTGCCGATCCGGCCGGCCATCCTTTAGCCGGGGCCCATGCGCGTATCTGAGATCCGCCGGGCGCTGACCCGCTTGAAATACACCTGTCAGTAAACCACTGAGCCATGCGCCGCACCACCGATATCCATCCACCCCGCCACACAGTTAGACCGATCCCGGGCCGATTTTCGCGATCGGCTGACTGGGACGACAGTTCCAATGGCCTATAGGCAAACCGTCAGCGCCTAGACCGCTTGTCAGGGTACCGTTCCGCTAGCGGCAGCTTGTCGATTGCTCTTATATGAAACGTTAATTAAATATCTCGCACAGCCCCCTGAGCGCACAGCGCTTTTTTTATTTTTGTCTGAGAACTCTGCGGACTCCGTGAGAGCTAAATTGGCTTGAGTTTCTTTTCCGAACCGGCCGGTTGTCGTTTTGCCGGAGGCCGCCGCCCGTGTTTGAAATAACTTCCATACGTCATACTCTATAAACTTGCCTTTTTAGCAACTGCGGCAAACGGAACATATATGCTCACCGGTCCGTCGGAATGCAGACGCTTTTTCTAATCGGCGCCGTAGTTCAGAGAATAAACTGAAATTCGTGAAAAGGGCAGAATTTAGAAGAATTCCAAAGAATAACACGATTGTTCATAACTTGTTCATAACCTCTGATCTAGCTAAAATCTTATAGGATATTTCTTTGTGGAAAACCTGCCTATTTTAGGGCTACGAGATCGAATCTAATAATATTTGTTATGATATCAAATGAATACATTTTGTTGATAACTTTTATCGATAGTTCTGAAAAACATGGATAATTCGGTTTGACAGCTAAGCATGTAATTCTATAAAACCCACGTAGGGTGTTACTTTTCGGCAATGTTCACAACTTCACAAACCGCCACACAACCTGTATTGGAAAATCTCTGCTCGCCGGGCTTGAATTGAATATTGCTATCTTCACCCTATCGGGCAGAAGCACTATATATAGTAGTTAAATAGATAACTATACACAATATGTAGTTGACTTTGATGGGGAAATGGATTAGAATAGATTCATAATCCAGACGCGAAACATTCCACTTTTGGGGAGAAGCACCATGTCGACAGTTCTGGTTATTGACGATGAAAAAGGGATCTTGCAGCTCATTCGCCAGGTGTTGACCAAATTCGGTCACCATGTTGAAACAGCAATGGATGGCCAGGAAGGAATTCGTAAGTTTGATGACGGCAGTTTCGACATTGTGATTACCGACATTCGCATGCCTGGTATCGACGGCAACGGTGTCGTCAGCCACATCCGAAAATCAGACCGACAATCCGTGCCGGTAATTGCGATATCCGGCACCTCGTGGCTGAGGGAAAGCAGCGCCTTTGACATGGTCCTGTCCAAGCCCTTCGCCCTGAAAAAACTGGTGGAGTCCATCGGCTCCCTGGTGGCAGTGGCTCCCCGGGCAGCGATGGAAGCCTGAGCAGGGAGATGCGCAAGCCGCTGTTCCTCATACATATCATTCTATATAGAAGCGCGAAACTACGACGGTTTCGCGCTTCTTCTTGCTTAAAGTTGAAGACCCGGTTTTCTGGTGCTGGTCAGGGGTGATGGGCTCTTCTCTGGATCAACCCCGTTTATGGTTTCAGGTGTCAGGTGTCAGTAAATGCAGGGCCCGAATTCCGATAGGGCTGCAACTGATTCCCAAAACCGGTGACGGAGGGCCATATCATGCGCGATTCGGAACCGGCTGCTGACACCTGAACTCCACTGGCAAATTCAATTACCCAATTCACGCCACCGTCGTGGGCCGAAGCCGAGTTCTGTATTCCTGAATATTACTCCCTAAAGCGACCATTCTCATAAATGTTGATGGTCTTGCCGGACTTTAGATGGGCCGTCACCCGCTTTTTCTCCGTGTTCACCAGATCCCAGTGAAGGGCCGAGTCGTTGAAGCCGAGACTGCGCTTGCGAGCCGCCGTCAGATTCCCGCCCTCTTCAGCGTAGGAGTTGGCATAAGAGGCGCCCAGTGCGATGTGGCAGTTGCCGTATTTACCGCCATAATTTTCGTCATACAGGGTATTGGCCATAAACTGATCGATCCGCGAGAAGCGCTTGTCCGTTAAGGAAAATTCCCCCAGTCTATCGGCGCCATTGTCCATTTTCAGCTGTTTGGCGACAAAATGCCTGCCCACGTCGGCGTCCATCTTGGCCACCCGGCCGTTTGCAAACTCAAGCCTGACTCCTTCCACGCGATTGCCGGAGCGATATGATGGTTGATCGGCGTAATATTTTCCCCTTACGCCCCGCCAGTCAGGCGACAGGAAAATCTCAAAACTGGGTATGTTGCGCCCGGAAATACCGATCCAGCGCCGTTTCTCGCCGGGTGTTACCTCGAGATCGACATTTTCGGACTCGATATGGAAGTATTTCACCTCCAAGGAGTTCAGCCACTTCTTTATGGATTGGGCTTGCCGATATATCCGCCGCCACGCGGACACCGGGGCGGTTTTGTTCAAAAAGCAGGCTTTGACTACCTGCCGGGCATAGTCTTGCAGCGACAGGCCGGCCTGCCCGGCCAGCTCGGCGGTGGGATACAGACACAGCGTCCAGCTGAAAGTGCCGCGGGATTCTCTGCGGTTGAGAATGTCGCGCAAACTCTTTTGGGCGACGGCTGTCTTGCCTATTTTAACCGGATCGATATCGCTCAGATGGGTGATGGATTCCGGCGCGTACAGAAAAATACTGCCATTGAGCGCTGACATCAGCTTTTTTTCCCCCGGCGGCAGAAACACCAGCTGTTTGTTATTGCCAAGCAGGTAAAACTGTCTTTCCATCACGGCGGTCGGGCTCGTGCGCTGAACAGGCTGATAGCCGCCGGCAAGCAGCCGGGCATATAAGACTTCCGCCAGTTTTACAGCCGGTTGATGGTAGCGGATGAGAATAATATCGTCTTTTTTGAAGGCTGAGGTTCGGGCGGTGGTGAGTCCCCACCACAACACATCGGCGTATCGCTCAAGTTGCTTGTCGGTGAACATTGCTGTACTTCCTTATGATTAGACTGCCCTGGACAAGAGTTGTAAATTCTGCTGTGCAATCGAGATAATGGTATAGGGTATAGGGAGTAGGGTCTAAGGTATAGGATGTGCTTGAGATTTATGGCGAAAGAACGCAGGCGGCATTCGGCATTCGGCCCAAGGCGGTGAACCCGAAGGCCGTGCGCCGAACACCGAATGCCATTCGCGTTGTTGCACGGTTAGCCTCTGACCTGAAACCGTATCCCATACCCCATACCCTACACCCTATACCTTAGACCTTACACCCTGCACCTTACACCCTGTACCGCTATCGTTTCGGCAACCCGCCTTGAAGGTCAAAACAGCGCCATTATTCGTCCTGCCGCTGCCCTAGAAACAGCGTGTGATACTCCGCCTCGGTCAGATGGTTTCTCAGCAGCCGGTTGATCAGATCAAATAATTCGAGCATTTCCGCATCCGTCATTCGTTTGGTCATCATCGCCATGAGGCGGTCGTCGGAAAATTTTTGGAGATAATAAACCAGCGTGTTCTCATCCGTCTCCCGATCTGCTCCGTATCCCACCAGACCTTCGTAGGTTTCAACGAAATTGTGTGTATGTATCGGCATTGTCTCGTCTTTCGCTTCCGTGATGAAATTATAGCACAGCCCCGATTCTCAATAGTTGAAGGGTCGGGGAGTTTATTCCGTTTGTCGGCGCTGCCCATTATGCGCACCGCACCCTATGCGGCCGCGGGTCTGCGCCGGGCCGGAAAGCGCTGGGAGCGATAAATTCCCCGACCCCGCTGGTAGTTGAGATGCCACCCCTAAAGTTAGGCGGGCTTTGTGCCGAAAGTATATTACTGAATCAAAAAAATAAAGGGGAATTATCAATGAAATCCTTGTTCTACATACTGGCACAGCTGGCTCTGGTGACGATCGTGTATGCCTTCGCCTACCGTGCCGGCTACCGCGAAGCCCAATCCAAGGCAGTGGCGGTTGTCAAAAAGTTTGCCGATCCGGTTACGGGACTGCTCGACGAGATAAATGAATCCGTGCAGGAGGTCGAACAGAGTGAGCCGCCTGTAACCAACATCGAAGGTTCAGCCTCGGATCAAAAAAAACCGTCAGAACGAGGATGAACCGGCTTCGTCCTTAGTTTTATGTTCATCTCCAAATTAGCTGCTGTAAATTGAACCCTTCATGGCGTGTCCTATAAACAATTTCCCTAGCTAAAAAACGTATTATAAATTTCTGGAGCACAACTCGGGGGGGGGGGTCAATTGGGAAGGGAAGCGCGGTTGTCCAACACTGCCCGGATGGTTTTGGCCAGTTCGTCTTTGACAATCGGTTTCATGATAAACTTATCGATTCCCATCGACAAGGCTTTTTCCTCTGAAATATCCTCATTGAACCCGGTGCACAAGATTACCGCGATTTCGGGCTTGATCGACATGATCCGCTGTGCCAGCTGGTCGCCGGTCAATTTGGGCATGGTCATGTCCGTGATCACCAGGTCGAAGCGATCGGGCTGGGCGGCAAATTCCTCCAGGGCTTCTTCGCTGTCGGTTTTGGTCGTGACCTTATAGCCGAGACGCTCCAGAATTTTTTGGCCGATATTGGTTATCTGAACTTCATCGTCAACCAAAAGGATGTGCTCTTTGCCCGTGATCTCGGTCGAAGGCTCGTCAGGCCTTGCATCTTCTTCGATTTCATCGATGATGGGCAGCAATACTTTGAAGGTCGCCCCTTTGCCGGGTCGGCTGGATACGGAAATATCCCCGCCGTAATTTTTTACGATGCCGTGGATAACGGATAATCCCAGCCCGGTGCCTTTGCCCTGCTCCTTGGTAGTGTAATAGGGTTCGAATATACGCTCCATGACCTGGGGCTCCATTCCGTGTCCGCAGTCTTTGACCGTCAGTTCGACATGGGGCCCTACTTTTACACCCACCCTCTCGAGGGAATGCTCATAGCTGATATCGATTTCCTTCAGGCTTATCTCCAGTTTACCACCATTTTTCTGCATGGCGTGATAGGCATTGGTGCACAGGTTCATGATAATTTGATGAATTTGGGTGGGATCTCCCAGGACGGGTCTGCAGGATGGATCTACGTCGCAGACTATGTCGATGGATGACGGAATGGTTGCCCGCAATAGCTTGACGGCTTCTTTGATGAGGTACTGCACTTTCAGAGGTTTGCGCTCCTGGGTGTTCTGGCGGCTGAAGGTGAGAATTTGCTGGACCAGTTCCTTGGCGCGGTTGGCCGCCTTGAGAATCTCTTCCAGATTTTGGCGGGCCTGGCTGTCTTCAGGGATGTCATCCATGGTCAGCTCCGTGTAGCCGACAATCGGAAAGAGAATGTTGTTGAAATCGTGGGCAATTCCGCCGGCCAGGGTTCCGATTGCCTGCAATTTCATCACCTGCTGCAGCTGTTTTTCGGATTTGGCCAGGGCTTTGGTTCTTTCTTTGACCATTTCTTCGAGTTTGCTGTTCTGGTTGCGCAGCAGCCGGTAGAATTCCAGGCTTTCGAGAGCATTGGCGGTGTTGAGCAAAATGATCGACAATACCGTCATCGATCTGTCGGGCAAAAGATTCTTCTGGTCCGGCAGGACACCGACAAACATCCCCCGTATTCGCGAATAGGTACTGATTACGTGCAGCATCAGCTGCTTGGAATGATCGTGGGATGAGATTGAAACCCCCCGTCTTTCCCGAATCGCCCAGGCAAAAAAGCCTTTGTCGATCATGTAGCTGACCTGGTTTTCTATAAACTGTTTTTTGTCAGCGGGTTCACAGCTGGCCAGAGTAAAGTCGGCCTGATCCTGAGCGACCAGATAAAAAGCCATGGCATCGAAAGGGATCAAATAGCGGACCCTTTTTTCGGCTTCCCGCAGGATGTTTTCCGGCCCGTAGGCTTTGTTGATATTTTTTTGGAAATCACCCAGTGAGAGGGCCATCTCAAGCGCATTTTGAATCAGACGCCGGTTTTCTTCCAGATACTCGATTCGAGACAGAAGCGTTTCTGGATCCATATTTTGCATTTTTTTCATAGCGTCTTTATTGCTGCAGTATTGATTCCAGTGAGTAAAACTGGTGTGTTGCCTGGCCGATGATGGTATCGAAACTGCTCAGAGGCAGGTCCAGATTCTCCCAGGCGGCCATGTCCAGGGGCGGTACGAGTCTTTCTCCACTGCTCCCGATACCGAGACTGTTGACGATGACATCGGCCAAGTGAACGATTGTTGCCGGAATCGGCTGCTGTGCCTCTGATGGTTTGTGATGATACAATACATTGTTTTCCAGAAGCAGGGGCAGCTTCCATTGCTTCATGACATGCTCGGCCAATTGGGCATGGTCGTATCCCAGATAGTTTTGTTCCTCCCTGTACAGCAAAGTCCTTTCCTGCCGCGAGCGGCTCAACAGATAGCGCGACTCATCGGCAAAATATAAGTAGAGTATCAGGCGGCCCAGGTCGTGCAGCAGTCCTGAAACAAACAGCTGTTCGGTCATGCCAAAATTCTTTTGAGCGGCCAGGATCCTCGACAATATGCCGCACGCCAGGCTGTGTTTCAGAAATGAATACATATCGATCATTTCTTTGGGGATATTTTTAAAAAAAGACAAAATACTGATCCCCAGCGCAAGCCCGGAAATTTCCCGGGTACCGATCAAGGTTACGGCGTGGGATACTTTGTCGATTTTTGAAGGAAAGCCGTAAAAGGACGAGTTCACGATCTTCAGCAGCAAGGCCGTCAGGCTCGGGCTCTTGTTGACCACTTGGGAAATATGATCGGCGGACGACATCGGGTTGGCGATCACTTCATTCAGTTCGAATACGACTGACGGGATTTCAGGCAGGACAATCTTCTTTTTATCGAGCCGCTTTATGAAGTTTGTATTCGGCGCCCCGGGATCCAATGCAGGCTCGTCAACTTCGGTTGCGCTGTCCGGCTCGATTATATTGTTTTTGGTTCTGAACTGCACCGCCAGGTCAAAGAGTTTTTTTACAGCCGGCTGTTCCAGATCGTTATGGCGGAACAGGGCTTTAACGCTGTCGTTTACCTGAACAACCGTCTCCGGCTTTATTTCAGGATCGAATTTGTCATTGCCCTGGGCCGGTCCTTCAACGAAGACCTCGAAAACGCCCCAGATTTTGAAGACCCGGATATGTTTGTCTTCGATTTCATTGCCCTTCGCCAACAACAGGCGGCCGTTGATATCACGGACTTCTTCGGCCAGAATTTTTCCGGGCTTCAAGTTATCGGTCGCTACGGCGTACATGATGATATTATCGTCTGGGTTAAAAAAAAACTTGAGTAAAAATCCAAATTTACGGTGAGTTAGCGTGGCCGGCCGGCCGGGAGAAGATTCTGGTGTTTGGCGACTCAACCGGCAATGGAGAAAAGGCGGTTGGATCTATACCTGAAGGCGGCACTGAAATCCGAGCAAAAGCGTCCGCGCAGGAATAACTCTCAATTGGATTATAGAAAAATTGAGGCTAGATCGCTGCGATCAGCTTTCCCACCGCCGCCAGGTATTCCTGCAAGCCGCGCATGAAGATATCGTTGTGGTTGGCCCCGGGTATTTTCAGCAAGGTCTTATCCGCAGCCGGGGAGGCCTGATACAGCGCCTCGCCGTCTGAAAAGGGGATGATATGATCGAATTCGGCGTGAATGACCAGGGTGGGCTTTGGAAAACGTCTGATCTTATCGATGTTGCGGAAACCCTTTTCTTCGCTGAATCCCAGGGTGTCGGGATTTATTCCCAGCAGCCGCAAAAGTGGCGCCGCATAGGCAAATCCACTCTCGACTATGAGTCCGGCAACCGAGTCCTCGTGAGCGGCCGCCAGCTCGAGAACCGAGGCACTGCCCAAAGAGCGGCCCACCAGGACAAGCGGTCCCCTGTAATGGTTCTGATGCAGCCATTGCTGCACAAACTCAAAGATCAGATGGCAGTCCCGCATCATGGCGGTTACAGTGGGGCTACCGGTGGAGCGACCGTAGCCGCGGTAGTCCACTGCAAGAAAATTGGCGCCGATTTGGTTGTAGATCGGGCCGAGTTCGTCATAGTCGGCGACGATTTCCCCGTTGCCGTGAAAGAAGAGCAGGTTGGCGGCAGAAGCGTCCGCCATGTGAAAGCGGGCACCGACAACCACATCCGCTTCGACCGGGATCAGAATGTCTGTTGCAGCCGGAGCCGATCCGTTCGAGACAGACTGCCCCAAAGGCGCTGGCGGTGGTTCGGGTCGCGGATGAAACAGGTACATGAGCACTTCCGGCCGGTCGAGAACGGCATAATCAATTTTAGAAGTATCCATCTCATTCCTTTCTAATTTTTGGGTTTGTTGAAAAAATTTTTAACTTTATCTAAAATACCGCCGCTTTTCTTTTTGGGGGCTTTTTTGGCCGTATCGTCCACAGCGGCCAAAGCCTTGGCACAGGGGTGGTTTTGGCCGAATTTTCCGCTGACCAGAGAGGTCGCGGCACCGGCCGGTCCGAACAACACAATTCCGCCAAGGGTCCTGCCGAAGGTAAGGGCCGTCTTGGCGGGATCAATCCCGAGGGAGGGATGGGCCAGGGTGCCTTTCAGCCGGAAAGGCTTGGCAAATTCGCTCAGACTGATATTGACCGTAGCAACATTGCTGGCCCCCAGCCCTTCCTTGGGATCGGGCACGACCCCCAGGTCGAGCTGCTCGGTTTTCAGGTCGATGTCGCCGTCGCCGATGACGGTCATGCGGTTGGTGTCGATGACGAGAATCCGGCTTTGGGCCAGGCCGTCCTCGATGTCGAACTGGTTGACGAGGCAGTTCAGAGTGGCAAACTCCTTTTTTTCCGCCAGGGGGTTGAACAATTCGTTGATACTGGCGCGCAGGTCACCGCCGATCAGATCGGCATAGCGGTTATTGATCCGGCCTTCGCTCACGAGCACCTTGGTGCTGCCGTTCAGACCGGCCATAAGGGCTGCTACGGAATCGCCCTGGCCGTGCAAGTCCAGTTCCATGTTCAGCCGGCCGGCGACGGCATCGGCTGCGCCCAGGTTTTTAGCCATATTCCCCAAATCCAATTCTTCAATGTCAAGTTTCAGGTTCAGCTTCGCACCGGATTTTTGGGCGGCCATTTTCATGGTGGCGGTCAGCTTCCCCCCTTTTTCACCGCCGGCCTTTAACTGCTTTACGTTGAGCACACCGTCTTTCAGGGCAAGGTCCACCAGGAAGTCATCAAAGGCCAGGCGGGGTGTCAATATGCGGGCCGCTTTTAATTGGGCTGTCGCGTCGACCAGGAGAAGGGCATCGGCCTTCAGCGGTGTGCCCGGAAACACCTTGTCTTCTGTTGACCCGGCTGCGGCGGGCTGTTTGCGGGCTCCGGCAGCTGGTTGGCCGTCATCGGCCGGCTTGTCCGCCGCGAGCAGGGGACGAAGGTCCAGCTTCTCGGCGGTCAGGATGGCTTCGATATGCGGCCGTTTGGCCGTGCGCGTGAATTTGAGCTTGCCCTGTATCCGGCTTTCCCCCAGTACGACCAACAAATCGGATACCGCCACCTCCCGGTCCGTAGGCGAGACCAGATGTCCCGACAGCTTGAAGGGGCCTTTCACCGCCAGGGATTTACCGGTCAATTTGCCAATCTCCGCCAGATCTTCGCCTTCAACGTTCAGCTTCAGATCGATGCCCCGGGCGGCCGTCGGGTCCTGAATACTGCCCTCCGCGGAAATAATGGTTTTAACGGCCCGGGCCTCTATTTTCAGGGGCCACTTTTTTTCGGTTTTCAAGGCGCTCAGCAGGCCGATGTTGCCGCTTAGCTCGAATGGCGCCTTGTTGTAGCTGCCCTTAATGTCTATGTCCGCCCCGTCACCGAACAGCGGCTTTTTGAGATCCAGGGCTGTCAACTCGACTATTTCGGTTTGGCCGCTGCGATGGTCCTTGTAGGCGATTCGACCATCTTTCAATTCGATTTCTTCCAGAGCGAATCGGGTCTGACTCTGCCCGCCGGTTTTGGATTCGGCTCTGGGGGCTTCGGCCTTTGTGGGGACATCGAAATCCAGGTTTGATTGGCCCGATTTGCCTGTCTCCAGCAAAAATACGGGCTCGACCAGCAAAAGGTTGTTTATTTTGAGATTGCCCTTCAGCAGCGGCAAAACCGCCACCTGCACCCGTAATTTCTTCAACCTTGCCATCTGGGGTTCGGAGCCCCAGGACGCATTCTGGAAGGCGATGTCAGCAACCTCCAGGCTGGGCGGAAAGCCGATGGTAAGATCGACATCGCCGCCCACGGTCAAATCGCGGCCGGTGAAATTTTTGACCGCATCCGTGATCATCGGCTTTAGCTTGTTGTAGTCGTAGGAGGCCGCAATGATATAAACCACCACCAGCAGCGCTGCAAAAGCCGCCACAACAATTGTTACAATTCGTTTCCAGCGCATTTCCTGTCTCCTTGAGTTTGCTCCTCGACTTCCGTCCCCCACGGGGCTTAAGTACAATGCCGTCAGACATCCCGCGGTATTGCCCGGCTTGGCGATCCTGCGGCTCAAAGGCTGTTGACCCGACCGGCTGCTGCGTTCAGGGCGGCGTCAAAAAGCCGTATCTGCGGTAGATCTTCCGAGCGGCGGATGATTGAATGAATTTGATGAATTTTTGGGCATTCTCCGGATGGGCAGATACGGAGAGCCTGCAGATATAGTATTCGACGTGCTCCCTGCGGTCCAGATCCTCGCCCGGTTCAACCACCTCGAAGTCAAACCCGGCCGCCGCGGCGTGGGCCGCCTCGGTGGCCCAGACCGGGCCGACATCCACCGTTTGTTCACAAATCCGGCGCGGGGTTTCGCGGTGGTGAACGACGGTATACAGCGTGGTGCCCTGCTCCCGTTTTTCGTCCATGATACGACGGACCAGATCGTCGCCGCCGGCCTGGCGATACATGTCCATAATATGAAAGGCGATATCTTCATTGGCCGGATCCGGCTGGGAAACACGCACATCCTCCCGTCCCAGATCGGTCACAGACTGAATGTCGGCCGGGTTGCCGGCCGGGACCATCAGGGTCAGCCGGTTGCGCAGATACGGCCGGTAGTCGCCCTTGCGTATGAGCCCGGCATTTTCGAGGGTCTGCATGGCCTTGCGGTTGACGGCCGTGTAGACATCCGGCCGAACCCGGATCGCCCGGCCCCGGAAAATCGCGCCGCCGGCCAATATCTGCTTGAGTTCCAGTCCGGGCGGCAGCGTTTCATAAAAGATCTTAACTACCTCCGGAAATTCGCAACGGAATTCGGCCACCAGCTCTTCCATGGCCATGAACTGGTTGCCGGCCATAAAAAGCACCAGGTCGGCGGTTTCGGCATTCTCCAGGTGGTGGAGATCGTCCTGGCGGTCCGATGGAATCATGGGAAAATGTTGGTCCGTTTGCATGGATTACTCCGTTAGGCGATTTGCACCGATGTATGCAGAGGCCCAGGTCGCAATAAGCGAACCGGCATAACGCGAGTCCCGGGGATTCATCAGTAGATGATCGGCCTTGTCCAGGGAGATGAAACTCTTGGGGTGCCGGGCGGCCTTGAAGATGCGCGCAGCATTATCGATGCCGACGATACCATCGGTCGGCGCGTGCAGAATCAGCAGTGCCCGCCTCAGGTTTTGAATGGATTGCTGCATGTTGACCGATTCGAGGTCGTCCAGAAACTGCTTTTTGGTTTTGAAACTGCGGCCGGCCAATTCGACGTTGGCCTCTCCCCGGCTCTCGATGATGTCCTTGGAATCCCCCAGGGCCAGCTTCACGTGATTGGGATCGGCCGGTGCCGCTATGGTAATTACAGCGACAGACGCGGGGATCCTGGCGGCTGCCTGCAGGACGGCCGCCCCTCCCAGGGAATGTCCGATCAGCAGCTCGGGGCCTTGGTGGTTTGCAGTCATATAATCTGCAGCTGCCACCAGATCCTCGACATTGGAGGAGAAATTGGTGTCGCCGAAATCGCCCTCGCTTGCGCCCAGGCCGGTAAAATCAAACCTGAAAACGGCAATTCCCTCCGCCGTCAGCGCCCGGCTGATATGGGCGGCTGCCTTCAGGTTCTGCGAACATGTAAAACAATGCGCGAAAAGGGCATAAGCGACGGGCTGTTTTTCATCGGGCCAGTCGATCCTGGCGGCCAGCCGCTGGCCGGCGGCATTGGTGAAATGGAGTTTATCGAAGAGCATGTTGCATTCCTTTGCCGATCGTCGATCCTTATTTTCCGGCAGATATTACCTAACGGTATAAGGTATGAGGTTTAGGGTGTAGGGGGTAAGGTATAAGGTACGAGCCTTGCGGTGGTATGACCGCAGTGGCATTCGGCTTTCGACCTTCGGCGCACGGCCTTCGGGTTCACCGCCTTGCGCCGAAGGTCGAATGCCGCCCGCATTCTTCCACCATAAGTCTCAAACCTCACACCCTATACCTTAGACCCTACACCTTTTACTACCAAAAGACAGAGAACAGAAGACAGAGGCCTGAAAACAGAGGTCAGAGGCCAGCGGCAAAGCTCATCTTTCCAGAATTTGTAATCTGCATTCTGTCTTCCGTCGTCCGTCTTCTGTTCTCTGTCATCCGTCCTCAGAAATCCCGAATCACCGGCGGAGTCAAGCCCGGGTCCTCCAGCAGATTTAAGGCCGCCTTGATCACGGCCCGCTGTTTTTCGGGATTACCGGGCTCGCCCAGCGGGTATCCGTGGCGAAACGGAACCAGCAGGGCCCTGGGCGGCCGGACTTTTTCGGTCACCAGTCGCAGCAGCTGTACGACCACCGTCGCTATTCCCTGCTGCTCGAGGGCCGCCGCCACCAGACTCACGGTCTGATTGCAAATCGGTCAGACGGGTATCAGCAGGGCGATGTCGACCCGGTCGTCAATCAGCTTGGGCACCACCTGGGGGACGGTATGCTGCAGCAGTTGAGCTGCAGCGGTAACCGATCCCATAATCGAAAAATACCTGTGGTTGAGCGACCCAATGAATCCCGCGTCGGCCAACTCCCGTAACCGGTCCGCCGGAAACGCCAGATTCGGGTCGCGGCGGATGCCGCTGTGATCAAAGGCCTTGCTGCGATGGGTATCGTGCAGACTGGCAACGTCGGTATCGGCGGGAATTTCGCGTATCCCGTCATCCCCCAGGCGTGTGAAGCTGCCAAACGGCTTTTGATCGGGGGTTACAAATCCTGCACTGGATACCAGTGCGAGGCGACAGTCCTTCAGGGGCTTTTGCAAGGGAGTCCACGGCACCGGGTCGATACGCCGCCACCGGTAGGCTTTCAAGTATAACCGATATTTTAGGGGAAACTCGCTCAAATCACCCAACGATTATAATCCTCTCGGGCATACGCTTTCATGTCTCTAAGGTGGAGACTGGGCTGCTATTAAATTCCAAATTACAAGCACCTGAACCATTGGATTACAAATAAATCTCAAATTCCAATAGTCAATGACCAAAAAACACTCGGCATACTATTGGCACTTAAATCGCAAAAACGCTCGGCTTAGAGCCTTTCGGTTTTGATATTGGAACAAGCGATCTAGTGCAGTGCGGTTCTAGATCAGAGGATATCCTGTTTTGAATTTGTAATTTTGGTCATTGTGATTTGTTTGATATTTGAGCATTGGAATTTGGAGCTTTAAATCTATCCAGCTACAAAATCCCATCATTCCTTGAAACTAGTCCTTTTGCAGGTATTCCTTTTCAGCTATTTCCGCCATTTTAAATTTTTGCACCTTGCCGCTGCCGGTCATGGGAAATTCAGTTACAATTTTATAATGCTTCGGACGCTTGTCCGCCGGCAGGTGGTCGGCCACATGGTCTGCCACCCTTTCCAGCGACAGCTTGCCGTCTTGCTTTAATTTTATCCAGGCGGCCACTTCCTGTCCCCGCTGCCGGTCGGGAAAGCCGAACACCTGGACTTCGGATATCTCAGGCAGCATGTAGATGGTTTCCTCTATTTCAACCGGATATAGGTCGACACCGTTGCGCACGATCACATCTTTTAGCCGCCCCGTTATTCTGACATACCCGTCCGCGTTCATCACCCCCAGATCGCCGGTGTGAAACCATTTTTCCCGGTCGACGGCTGCGGCGGTGGCTGCCGGCATTTTATAATATGATTTCATCAAAAATCCGCGCGTACACAGCTCGCCCTGTTGATCGGGTCCGCGTGACCGGCCGGTGGCCGGATCCACGATTTTAACCTCGTTGCAGGCCAGGGGGGTTCCAATGGTTGAAACGCGCAGTTCGATGGCGTCTGAGGGATGGGTCATGGTGATCCAGGAGGAAGTTTCGGTGATACCGTAAGCAACGGTGATATCCGCCACCCCGATGTCCTTTACGATCCGTCGCATCAATTCCATGGGGCAGGGCGCGCCCCCGATGATGCCTTTAGACAGCCTAGACCAATCGTCAGAGCTGAATCCAGGGTCGTCCACCAGGGCTATGAGCATGGAAGGGGAGCCGTAGATCGCCGTGCATTTTTCTGCGGGGATTGCCGCCAGCACCTTGGCCGGATCAAAAGACCGGCAGGGCAGGATGAGGGCCGCTCCTCTCAGCAGACCGGCCAGCGCGATGCAGGTATTGCCGAACATATGAAACAGCGGGAAGAAAAGGCACAGTCTGTCGTCGGCCGAAATCCCCTGGCGCTCGGTGGAAACCATGGATTTGTTGACCAGACCCAGGTGATCCAGCACGACCCCCTTGGGCTGTCCTGTTGTGCCTGAGGTATACATGATGGCGACGGGGTCCCGGGGATTGACCGACATCGACACCTTTGCCAGGGTCTCCGGGCTCGTATCTTCGCCGGCGGTAATCATTGCCTTCCACGAAGACGTTTGCGTATCCGCCGCTTCGCCGATGACGACAACATGCTCTAAAAGCGGAAGGTCGTTTTTGGCGGCCGATGCCGTGGCAAGCATGTCTGCGTTATTGGGGGCAACGAGGAGACTGCGGCTGTCCGACTGCTCCAGAATGTAGTATAGATTATCCCGGGCTGCGGCCGGATCGATGGGCACGGTTATCGCTCCGATCTTTGCCAGGGCCAGGAAAGCGATCATCCATTCGGCAACATTGGGTGACCACAGGGCAACCTTGTCACCCGTCCGGATACCGCGGCTTAATAATCCCCGGGCGGCACGGTCGACATCATCCGCCAGTTTGCGGTAGCTGTAACGCCGGCCGGCTTCGGTGTGAACCAGGGCATCCCGGTCCGGAATTTTTGCGGCCATGTCCGCAATCAGATCTCCGATGGATTTTACAATTTCCGACATAATGGCACCTCTTGTGATAATCCGCACCAACCACCGGCACTTTGAAAATCCGGTCTATGAACCGGCTCCGGCAGCCCGCCCCTGGGACGGTCAAACTATAATGGAATTCGCAAGATCAGTCCAGTTCAAATTCTCGGGACAGCGCCTGTGATATTAACACATTGTATCTCTGTATTATAGGGGTGCCGTGGTACTCACTAAACCAGACCGACCAATTGGGCTGCCAAATTCATTCACTCGCTAACTTGACATTTATAATCTGATTCTTTATATATGGTAGCTCCGGCGGTGGAAAAAGGAGAGACCTTTGTGAATCCCCCCGTTGTCCGGCTTTCCGCCCGCCAGGCCCGTCGGCCCCATCGCTTTGCCGAAGGGTGAGCCAAATCTGCCTATGCCCCTGCGGTTGTGTCCGCCTGATCCGGCAAGTCGCCTAATGTGACGGAACGTTCTTCACAACCGCTGTAACATTGAGACCTAAGCTGAAAGTGGATCCGAGTGAGCGATGATGCTATTATAAAAGTTGAGAACCTATCTTTGGCTTTCGGCGGTGTTCAGGCGCTCTACAACATCGATACCCGGCTTTTCAAAGGTGAAATATTTGCCGTAATCGGCCCTAACGGAGCCGGCAAAACCTGCCTGCTGAACTGCATCAGCCGTTTCTACACCCCCCAGGAAGGTCAGATACTGTACAAGGGCAAAGACATCCTTGGCATACCTACCCACGGGATTGCCAAACTGGGCATTGCCCGCACCTTTCAGAACATAGAACTTTTCAAAGGCATGACTGTCCTGGACAACATCAAACTCGGGCGGCACGCCTTTCTTAAGGCCGGAATTTTCTCGGACATTATCTACTGGGGCCGCACCCGGCGCGAGGATTTGGCGCTGCGCCAGGAGATCGAGGAAAAAATCATCGATCTGTTGGAAATCGAAGCCATTCGCAAGAAAGTAGTGGGCACCTTGCCATACGGTCTGCAAAAAAGGGTGGAGCTTGCCCGGGCCCTGGCCATGCAGCCGGAAGTCCTCCTGCTGGACGAACCAATGGCCGGTATGAACCTGGAAGAGACCGAGGACATGGCGCGATTTATTCTCAACGTCAACCAGATGTGGGATGTGAGCATTGTGCTGGTCGAGCATGATATGGGTGTCGTCATGGATATATCGCACCGCGTGTGCGTGCTGGAGTTCGGCCAGAAAATCGCTGAAGGCTCACCCCGGGAAATCCAGGAGAATCCCCAGGTTATCCGGGCCTACCTCGGCGAGGATCAGAAGGCGTATTTGCGTTTGTAGTCGATAGGTCTTGGAAGCCACTATATTTCGGTAGTGTAGGATCCCATGGGATTCCTTTCCAAAATTATTGGGTTTCAGGTGTCAGGTTTCAGGTGTCAGCAGACACTAGGGCTGCAGCCGTCGAAATTACACAGTTCGTGGGGACAACTATATATAGCGCAGTATCGGTCCGACATTGCCACCTATGGCGTTGATGGGAATAGATTTGACTTGAATTTTAAGTTTGGTGATAGGTCTCTGCGGTTCAGATTTTCTACCCTGACACCCGAAACCTTTAACCTGCAATCAATTAATCCAAATAGTAGCATTGAGAATATTGAAACGAAGCGGAACCGCATCAGGACCTGGTTGCACCGCTCAGATAAAAAGCAATGAACCAGCAAACATCTACCGAAAAAAATAACCCCAAAAGCCTCCCGGGTCTCCTGGTGAGAAACGCCAGGCGTTTCGGCGACGACCGTGCGGCCATGCGCGAAAAGGAATACGGTATCTGGCAGTCCGTGACCTGGCGGCAATACCTGGAGCATGTCCGCGATTTCTCCCTGGGCCTGATTTCTCTCGGCCTTGGCCCCCGGCGAAGCCATCGGTATCATCGGTGACAACCGTCCGGAGTGGATATACGCCGAACTGGCCGCGCAGGCGGCCGGAGCGCTGCCTTTTGGCGTCTTTCAGGACTCTATCCTCAGCGAGGTCGCTTACATCATCGATCACTCGGAAGCGACCATGATCGTGGCAGAAGATCAGGAGCAGGTCGACAAAATCCTGGATCTGAGAGACAAGCTGCCCCGCCTCAAGAAGATCATCTATGCCGACCCCAAAGGCTTGTGGGAATATGAGGAAAAGGACCTCCTGGTAAAGTTTTCAGATATCGAGCGCCTGGGCCGGCAGCTGCATCAAAAAGAGCCGGGACGTTTCGATGAGAATGTCGCGGCCATCAAGGAAGATGATCTCGCCATCATCTGCTACACTTCCAGCACTACCGGAAATCCCAAGGGCACCCTGCTGACCCATAAAAACATTCTCAGCATGGTGGCCGCGCTGCACCAGGTGGATCCCAAGCAGCCCGAAGACCAGTTTCTGTCATTTATCCCCCTGCCCTGGATCGTGGAGCAGACCATGAGCGTTTTTTCCGCCCTCTACGCGGCCTACACCATCAATTTCCCGGAAGAGCCGGAAACCGCCATGGCCGACCTATATGAAATCGCCCCCAGCCTGGTGGTCGCTTCTCCGCGAATGTGGGAGGGAATTTCGCGGCAGGTCATGGTCAAGCATCTGGACGCTTCCTTTTTCAAAAAGTTTATTTATAACCTGTGCCTGCCCATCGGCTATCGCTGGGCGGATTTCAAATTCGAGAAAAAGAACCCGCCGCTGGGATGGAAAATTCTCTACTGGCTGGCCTACGCGGCCATGTTCCGCGCCCTGCGGGACCGGCTGGGCTTCTCGCGCATACGATCCGCCATGACGGGCGGGGCCGCCCTGGGACCGGACGTTTTTCGATTTTTCCACGCCCTGGGAGTCAATTTGAAACAGATTTACGGGCAGACCGAGGTTGCCGGCTACTCGACCATCCACCGGGATGGTGACATCAATTTCGACTCGGTGGGGATCCCGGTGCCGGCGGCAGAGGTTGACATTTTCGAGCCCGACGCGGAAGGGGTCGGCGAGATATTGTCCCGGGGGCCGGGTCTTTTCCAGGGGTATTTAAAAAACGAGGAGGCCACCCGGGAGACGATTATCGACGGGTGGATGCACACCGGTGACGCGGGTTTTTTCACCCGGGACGGCCATCTGGTCATCATCGACCGGGTCAAGGATTTGATGCACCTCAAAAGCGGTGCCAAGTTTTCACCGATGTTTATCGAAAACAAGCTCAAATTCTGCCCCTACATCGTCGAGTCGGTGGTGCTCGGCCACGAGCAGGATTTCGTCACGGCCATGATCTGCATTGATTACAAGCACGTGGGCAAGTGGGCCGAGGACAAACGCATCAACTACACGACCTACTCGGACCTGGCGGGTAAAATCGATGTCTATGACTTGATCGAGCGGGAGGTGGTGCGGGTGAACGCCACCTTGCCGGAGAAAGCGCGCATCCACAGGTTTCTATTGCTCTACAAGGAGTTGGACGCGGATGACGAGGAACTGACCCGCACCAAGAAAATTAGGCGTAAATTCATCAATCAGAAATACGCCCAGGAAATAGCGGCCCTGTACAGCGAGATGGAAACCCTGCCCATCGAAACGGTAATCCGCTACCAGGACGGCAAAACAGCCACCCTGCGCACAAACCTCATATTGCGCACCATGAAATCCGCGGAGGCTTACCAGGATTTGCTCAGAAAGAAAGGCTTTTGGGCGCAGCTCAGGGGAGGGATATAGGTGCAAAACGAATTTTTCTTTTTTATGCAGTTTTTGGTAACCGGCTTGTCCATGGGCTCTATATACGCCCTGGTGGCGCTGGGATTTGTCCTGATTTATAAATCCACATCGATTCTCAATCTGGCCCAGGGAGAATTTATGATGGTGGGCGCCTACATCTGCCTGTCGATGACGTTGGACTTCGGGCTCAACTTCTTCGCCTCTTTTTTGATCACCATGGTTTTCTCCGTCCTGCTGGGCCTGGTGGTAGAGCGGCTGGTGCTGCGTCCCCTGATCGGCGAGCCGATCATCTCCATTATTATGGTGACCCTGGGATTAACGTACATCCTCAGGGGGGTGGTGATCATGCTGTGGGGCAACGATATCCGCCAGTTCAATATTTTTCCTGAGCAGCCCCTCGACTTCTGGGGGGTAAAGGTTACCTACCTCTACTTGTGGAGCATGGGCATATCCCTGGTGCTGCTTACTTTTTTTGCGGTCTTTTTCAAGTATGCCCGCACCGGCATCTTCATGCGGGCGGTTGCCGATCATCAAACCGCCGCCCAGAGCATGGGGATATCGGTCAAGCGGGTGTTTGCCATGAGCTGGTGCATTGCGGCGGTGGTGTCTTCCATCGGCGGCATCCTGATCGGCAATATCGGCGGTGTCGGCGTGGAGCTCAGTCATTTGGGGCTCAAGGTGCTGCCGGCGGTCATTTTCGGCGGGTTGGACAGCATCCTGGGGGCGATTATCGGCGGTTTGCTCGTCGGTATTCTGGAGTTTCTGTCCGCCGGGTATCTGGATCCTTATATACCGGCCATTAACGAAGTGTTCCCGTTCATGGTGATGGTACTGGTGCTGATGATCAAACCCCATGGGTTGTTCGGGATAGAGGAGATAGAACGAGTTTAAAAGAAGTCGGAATGCGGAAGTCGGAATGCGGAATCAACAGGTTAAAATCGATCTGCCGAAGGCGAACCATAATTCTTCAATCTTCAATCAACAATCTTCAATTTATAGAAGGCTTATGATTGGTAAAAGAACTGAGTTTGGTAGTGTGACGATTAAATAAAGGTGCTGCACAACTATGCCCGCTGGCTTATTTCATGAAAACTATCGATCGGATGAACGCATTTTTCAGACCTGGTTCGTCAGAATCTGGCTGGTCGCCTTTCTACTTGTGTGTGTGCTGTTTCCGCTGTTTGCCTCCAAATACATGATTTCGACCATGATCGAGATCGGCATCGCCATTATTGCCTGCCACGGTCTGAACATGCTGACAGGCTTCACCGGGCAGATTTCATTGGGGCATGCGGCCTTCATGGGGGTGGGCGCCTATACCAGCGCGATTCTGGTCAGCCACGGGGTGCCCTTCAGCGTCTCGCTGGTGTTTGCCGGTGCCATGACAGCCTTGATCGGCATGATTTTCGGCATTCCTTCGCTGAGACTGAGGGGATTGTACCTGGCCATGGCCACCATCGCCGCCCAGTTTATTATCGAATTTACGATTCGCCGCTGGGACAAACTGACCGGCGGCGTTGAGGGCATGTACGTGGAACCCGGGACCTTGGGTCCGTTTCATTTCGATGATCGCATCCAATTGTACTATCTGACTTTTGTTCTGGCGGTGGCGGTTACCATGGCCACCAAAAATATCATTCGTTCCCGGTCGGGGCGCGCCTTCGTGGCCATCCGCGACCGCTATCTGGCCGCCGAAGTCATCGGGGTCAACCTGTTCAAGTACCGTTTGATGTCCTTTGCGGTATCGTCCTTTTTTGCCGGTGTCGCGGGTGCGCTAATGGCCCAAAACCTAGAGGTGATCACCCATGAATCCTTTACGATTCTGCAGTCGATCGACTATCTGGCCATGTGTATCATCGGCGGATTAGGGAATATTTTGGGTGCTTTTTTCGGTGTCGGCTTCTGGTTTATCCTTGAAAGAATCCTTGAAATCGTCAACACGACCTTGAATTCAGCCTATCCGGATCATGTCACCTGGTTTGTTTCAATCCGGGAGATTGTATTCGGCCTGGTCATTGTTTTGTTTCTCATATTCGAGCCCGATGGTCTGGCAGCCCGCTGGCGGACGATCAGGGCGTACTGGAAGCTGTGGCCATTTTCATATTAGCGCCGCTGGCCGCAAGCTTCCAGTCTGATCGAAGAAGAAACTAATGAACATCGAACATCGAACGTCCAACATCGAACATCGAATAATGTATTCTGTCTGATTAAAAAGCTTGAGCGCAGCGATTCCATTCTTCGATATTCGTTATTCGACATTCTGCGGTTCTGCGGTTTGCTTTTTGATTTAATGTAGTTTCATATAAGAAGGTATCTTAGGAATGCATCACTTTGGATTGTTTTGCAATTCTGCCAATTAATAACCAACAGAAAGGAGGACGTATCATGAAAAAATGGACTCTCGTAATTGCCTGTATGGTTTTTGCCGCAACGTTATCATCCGGTCCGCTGTCGAACCATGCCGGGGCGGCCGATGTCATTAAATGGGGTGTTTTAATCGACCTGTCCGGTCCGACTTCGGACTGGGGCAAGAACCAGGTCAAGGGCCAGTTGGATGCCATGCGCTGGGTTAACGAAAACGGCGGCATCAACGGCAAGGAATTGAAGCTGATCGTGATCGACGACGGCTATAAGGTTCCGCGCGGCGTGGCCGGCTACAACCGCCTGGTGGATTCTGAAAAGGTGCTGGGCCTCTACATCCAGTCTACCGGCACCACCATGACGCTGATCAAAAAGATCGTCAAGGACGGGGTGGCCACCATCGCAGCCTCGTTTACGTCAAAGTTCCAGAACCCCGCCAAGACACCGTTCAGTTTCTTTGTTTCTCCTTACTACGGCACCATGAGCCGGATTGCCCTCAAGTGGGTCCGCACAACCTGGAAAGATCCGAGCCGCAGACCCAAGATCTGCTACCTCTATCCGGACAACAAGTACGGCCGGGACATTCTGAATGTGTCGATGGATTACGCCAAAAAAATCGGTGTCGAGGTGGGCCCGGACCAGGTGATCAACTGGCCCACCAAGGATGCCACGGTTCAGCTGACCAACATGAGCCGCTTCAACCCCGACTTTGCCTACATTACCTCGACCGCCATGAACGGGGCCGTAATCCTGAAAAACGCCAAGGCGCTCGGCCTCAAGACCAAATTCATATCCAACATCCGCAACTTCGAGGAAACCCTGATCACCCTGAGCGGTGGGGCGGCTGAAGGCAGCTACGGCGTTCATCCGATCGCACCCTACGGCGCCGATGTGCCCGGCATGAAAAAGGTCGTTGAGGCGCACGAAAAATGGCACCCGGGCGAAGAGGGCACCAATGTCTACGTCGAAGGCTGGGTCAACATTCTGTCGGTTACCGAAGCTTTGAAAATGGCCGACATCGCCGGCGACCTGACACCGTCCGGGATCCGCAATGCCTTTGAAAAGTTCGAGAACTTCAGCACGGGCGGCCTGGCGCCGCCGCTGACCTTCACCAGCACCGACCACCGCGCCTCCATGGCCGCCAAGATCTATCAGGTCCAGGGCGGCAAGTTCGTGCCGGTCAGCGACTGGATTGAGCTGCCCAGGGATATGGAGTATTTCGGGAAATAGTAGCCCTCGCAGTGAAGGGCGGGTAAACCGCGCCAGTACACAGTAGTTAGGGTAGCAATTGCAGGGGCAGAATAAACCCTAATAGGTCTTATAGGTCATATTGGACTTATAAACAATTGTGATCGGTGGGTCACCCAGCTCTGCCGGGAGGCCCACCTTCAACCATTGTGAACGATGGGTCATCCAGCTCTGCTGGAAACCCCGCCGCTGCACCATGGTAAAGGTCACGCCTGGAGGGGCGGGGTTTGTCCCCGCCCCCACTGCGCACACGCTGAGGTAATATGTAGAGGAGGGGTCCATCCCCTCCCTCAAAAAATCGAATACCCGCCAACTCAGGCAATTTAGGTAATTGGTAACAAACCAAAATGATCAATCTGAACTTACCCAGAAATTTTAACGCCGCCGAATACTTCGTGGACCGCAATCTGGCCGAGGGCCGGGACGACAAGGCGGCCATTATATATGAGGATCAGGTGATTTCCTACAGTCAGCTGGCTGAGAAGGTCAACCGCACGGCCAATGCGCTTGGCGAAATCGGCATCGGCATGGAAAACCGGGTAATGATGCTGCTGCGGGATTCACCGGAGATGATCTATTCGTTTTATGGGGCGATCAAGGCCGGGGCCGTGGCCGTTCCGACCAATATCCTGATGAAAGCACCGGATTTTCTTTACATGCTCAACGACAGCCGGGCGCCGGTGCTGATCGTCGATGCGGTGTTTTTGCCGGAAATCGAAAAAATCCTGGATCAGGCCGAATTCCTGAAAACTGTGGTGGTTGTCGGAGAGCCGGCTCACGGACACCTGTCATTTAATGATTTGCTTGAAAAGGCAGGTCCGGAATTCAAGGCGGTGGCAACCACGGCCGATGATGCGGCCTTCTGGCTGTACAGCGGCCGCAACCCCGAAAAGCCGATGGCTGCCGTGCACCACCACAGCCACATGGTATACTGCGCCGAAGCCTATGCCAAAGGCATTTTGAGTATGTCAGCCGATGATCGGGCCATGGGATCGTTCCTGTTTTTTGCCTACGGTCTGGGAAACGGCGTGTATTTTCCTTTTGCCGTGGGGGCCACTACCATTTTGGTCAACCACCCTCCCAAGCCGGAACTGCTGTACGAGGATCTGGCTAATTACAAACCCACGCTTTTTTTCAGCGTGCCGACCCTGCTGGGTGTGCTGGCCGACTATCGGCGACAATGCCGGCAGGAAGGCCGGGACCTGCCGCCCGTGGACAGCCTGCGGGCCTGTATCTCTTCGGCTGAAATCCTGTCTGCGGATATATACCAGCGTTTCACGGAAGCATTCGGAGTGGAAGTTCTGGACGGCACCGGGTCCACCGAGATCTGCCACATATTCCTCTCCAACCGCTTCGGCGAGGTTCGACCCGGCAGCACCGGCAAACCGGTGCCCGGTTATCGCATGCGGCTGCTGGACGACGACGGCAACGCCGTGGGGCCCAACCAGATCGGCAACCTGCAGGTCAGCGGAGGTTCGATCGCGTCGGTCTACTGGAACCAGCGCGAGGAAACCCGGCGCAACATGCTGGGCGAATGGTTCGTTACCGGAGACCGCTACCTGGTGGACGAGGACGGCTTCTATTATTTCCGCGGCCGCAGTGACGACATGCTGCGGGTGGGCGGCAAATGGCTGGCCCCCCGGGAAGTCGAAAGCACCTTGAACCGGCATGAAGCCGTGGCCGAAAGCGCCGTGGTGGGCTATCAGGACAAGGACGATTTGATCAAGCCCTATGCGTTTGTCGTATTGAACAAAGACAGCAGTCCGTCCGACACGCTGGCTGAAGATATCAAGGCGTTTGTCAGAGACCGGATTGCGACTTATAAATTTCCGCGCTGGATCGAGTTCGTCGGCCAGATTCCCAAGACCGCCGGCGGTAAAATTCAGCGGTTCGTGCTGCAGGAACGGATAAGAAAAGACGAGGTATAGGGTTTAGGGTATAAGGTATAGGGTGTAGGGTTTAAGGAGAAAAAAGGTTTCAGGTGTCAGGTTTCGGGTGTCAGGACCAAAAGGTTTCGGGTGTCAGGTTTCAGGTGTCAGGACCAAAAGGTTTCGGGTGTCGGGTTTCAGGTGTCAGGATGAGCGACAGAACCGGTAGGAATTATCTGGAGATCGACGATGGCAAATCTCTGAGGAGTCGGCCGAGTCCTTGCTGAATAATGAATCGCTCCTGCAAGGCCGACCAGTGCCTAAGAAAATCGAAACCGGAACGCATGATAGCAGTGCTCGGAGTTTAGCTGTTCCGTCGCTCAACCCTGACACCTGAAACCTGACACCTGAAACCTTGAATCGGGACTCACCCGACAACTCTTTATGAGGATATGAGCAATAATCGTTTGATTGTAATCCGAGGTAGCGAGCAATGTTGAACGTAAACAACATCGAGGTCATTTACGACGACGTCATCCTTGTCCTCAAGGGACTGTCGCTGCAGGTCGAAGCGGGCCAGATCGTGGCCTTGCTGGGCGCCAACGGGGCGGGCAAGACCACAACCCTGAAGGCCATCTCCGGCCTGCTCAAGGTCGAGGAAGGGGAGGTCACCGGCGGTTCGATTGAATTTATGGGTCAGCGGATCAATGAGCTGGAGCCCGAGGAGATAGTTCGCCGGGGCATCTTTCAGGTGATGGAAGGCCGCTGTGTGTTCGAAAACCTGACCGTGCACGAAAACCTGATCGCTGCCACGCGGACCCGTAAAAGCCGCACCGAAATCCGTGATCGCTACGACATGGTGTTCGAATACTTCCCGGCCCTCAAACCCCTGCGCCACCGCCTGGCCGGATACCTGTCCGGTGGGGAGCAGCAAATGCTGGTTATCGGCAGAGCCTTGATGTCGCAGACCAAACTGATGATGCTCGATGAGCCTTCGCTCGGTTTGAGCCCGCTGCTGGTCGCCGAAATATTCAATATCCTGAAACGATTGAACCAGGAGCAGAAAATTACCATGCTTCTGGTCGAACAGAATGCCCACTTGGCCCTTTCCATCGCTGAACACGGCTACGTGATGGAAAACGGCAAGATCGTGCTGGATGACACCGTCGAAAAGCTGCGGGAGAATGAAGACATCAAGATGTTTTATCTGGGATTAACCGAGATGGGCACCAAGCGCAGCTACAGGGATGCGAAGTTTTACAAGCGCCGCAAGCGCTGGCTCACATAAATTTTTGACAGAGGAGAGGAACATGCCGAAGATTGGGATATTGGGATGCGAGGCGACGACCCGTGATATGGACTGTGTGATGATCGGGTGTTTCGGGAACCTGCGCGGCCGGCACGGGCAGTTCGAACGCTATACCGAAGACGACCCGCCGGAGCTGGTCGGCATCGTCAGCTGCGGCGGCTGCCCGACGGAATTGGGAACCGGCCGCATCTGGCAGAAAGTCAGGGCTCTCAAGGAGTACGGCATCGAGGCCCTGCACCTGACCTCCTGCCTGGTACAGGTCTGCCCGTTCACCAAAGAATTTCTCGAGGCCATCCGCAGGGAGTATCCGGATTTGAAGATTGTGGAAGGCACCCACCCGTTTCACGACATCGATGCCTTCAGGGCCGGCATCACCGAGCTGGCAACCCAGCGCGCCGTAACACCCCAGAAGATGAACGATCTGGTTTTCAAGCGGATTGAAATTCACACTCCAGAAAATGGGAAATAATGGCCTGTAATATCTTATTTATTAGACACATTACAAATGCTTATTGAGGCATTTCATCGGGAAGAATTTCTATCTCGGCTTCAGGACTTAACTGAATTTGAATCCTTTTTGTTAATTCTGAAATTATTCCATCAGTATTTATAGTGTCGTCCTGGGTGTGTTCAGTGATCTCGATAGTAAGTGTGGTTTGAGTCCAATCATAGCTGAAATCTAAACGAAGTGATGTTGAGTGGTCATACTCCCTTGCACCTGTTACTCTTCCGAAAACATAATAGCGACATAACTGTTGCATACATTCGTCACGGGGATAATAACATTGAAATGGACTTTTAACTGCGTGGCCGAATTTCTTTTCAAACATATACTCTTTAACTTCACTATATGACTTCATGAGGTCTAAATCACTTTTTATGCTACTTTCACACCAAGACGGGAAAGGAAATTTTTTTAAAGGAGTATTAATTTGAATTCTCCTGACTCTAAGATCAGACTTAGGTGTATACCCTGTTGAGTCTCGTTCCACAGTAATGTTTTTAAATTTTGAATTTAAGGCAGAATATACAGATTTCTGAATTTGATCTACTTTATTTTTATTGATTCCTGGTTCGTGGGCATGAATTGAAACAAAAAGTGTAGCAGAATAATTATCAAAATTTGTTTGTAAGTGTATATTATCGCTTTCATATCGTCTAAAATTCTTATCTGAGTAACAATTGGTACAGGCCAGACCATAATTTTTCGCAATTACCCCAATTTCCTCATTAATGTCTGACGAAATTGCTTCCCTTGATACCTTTTGCATCTGAAAGCGAACTGTATAACTTGGTGGCAGATACGAAGTCCCCATTATTGCCATAAATGATACTATCAAAGTAGGGTAAGCAAAAGCCTTCTTGGCCAAGGGCTTTTTGATTGATAAAAAATATAGTCGTGAAAGTGGCAGGATAGCAATCGCCAATAAATCAGAATAATCGATAACCCTTGAAATATTTAGTGGGAATGTCCTATTCCAGACATCAATTATGACTTGAGAAAGGGGTGATTTCCAAAAGACAAATAAAATTGCGCATAGTATTATAATGATCCTATTTTTTTTTGGAAAAAATGACGACCAAAATAAGGAAAATAAAAACAGGCCAGAGAAATCGGACAATTTCCCTGTCAACCAACATGGAAAGTTTTGTTTTAAATAGTAATCATTTATAATGAGGAGGAACAGTGCGGTGATAAAACCGGGAGACAAGAATATTTCATATTTAATTTTAAATCCTTTATCCATAATATAATCTATTTATTCCTTGTCTCAGGGCTTTGTCGAGATTTGATATCCTAAACAATGACAAATTAGCGCGAAAGTCAGATAAGAAGACGAATCCCAACTCTGGTAAAAGAACAGCTACCACAACTGGTGGTGGCTGCGTCAAGAAATTTTTGTATTTTATGACTGTATAATTGACATGGATAGTGCAAATCCAGGTCTAAGCTCTATCGTCTGCCCTGCCTCCAACTTTTGAACTTAACAGCTCACGAGATCATGAGCTGCGCATACGGGCCCATCAGCTAGTCAAACTCCACCTTGAGAAAATCGTTGATCTCCTCCGGAAACCCCATGCAGACGCTTTCACCGAACATGCGGCCCAGGGCGGCCACGTCGGGGGTGCCGATGGCCGGGTTGAAATAGATTCGCGGCGAGAAAACCAGGTGGAAGCGGAAATGGGCGTCTTCGGAGGCGCCCGAAAAAAAGCTCATATTGAAGTTGTAGATCCCCATGCGGTCGTAGGCCGCCATCAGCTTTACGAGGCCTGACGCCAGGTCGTCGAGGTCGTCGTCGGTAAGCTCGAGGGTCGACCGCACTCCCCTCACGACCGCAGTTACATCGCCGACCGCCCCCAGGGGGGCAAAAACCGTCAGCCATGTCGTCCGGCCGATCTCCCCCAGATACCGGTCGGCGTTGGCCTTTTCGGCCGCCGCCAGGTCATCCCAGTAATTCGAACCGTTTCGGTCTGCATAATTCCTGGCGGCCGCCAGTTTTTCCCGCAGGAAGTTGGGAGCAAACGCACTGGCGAACACCTGGAAATGGGGATGGATGATCGAACTGCCCGAAGCCGGCATGTAATTCCAGCTGATCAGGTGGTAGACCGACTCGGGGTGTCTGATATCATCCAGATGCCGGAAATACTTCAGCGCCAGGCGAAAGCCGCCCACGATCCGCGAGGGTTCGATTCCCGTCATCGGGATATAATGGCGTTCCCCCAGGGTGGCCACCGCGCTCAGGCGGTCGTAGGGAGCGATGTTGGGAAACAAAACCATGTCATCGAGGGTCAGGCGGCCCGCCGGAACGATCTCCTGCGGAAAGCAGGGGGTCACTGTGAGCACCTTCTCCGGGCAGAACGGGCACCAGGATTCGGTTCCGGCCACCAGCTTCTCAAGGTCCGGCTTTTTCCATTTGAGTTGCCTGAAATGGCAGATGCGCGCGGTTCTGCCGGTGAGGGGATCCCTGCGGATCTGGTTGGGAATGTGTTTGCGTGCCAGGTTGTTGTCGGGATCCAAAAGCACCGCTTCTCTTTCGATGGCTTCGAACTGCATGTTGTCTCCTGTAAATTAGTTGAATAGTTGAGGGGTCGGGGAGTTTTTAAATCCCTGCTATGTCCGGTCGGGGTATGCGCTCGCCCCAGCCGCAACAAAATCGTACCGGACTCCGTACACGCCCCCTATCCACTGCGCTGAATCCAGAAAGGCAGAGACGACCAGCGCCGCCGTGCAGACTGTCTTCTGGGGCTGGCTCGGATCTATTCGACGCGGGATAGCTGCCGTACCCAAGTTGCGCAGTCATATTGTTACGGCTGGGGCGAGCGCATACCCCGACCGGACACCGCATCAGACGGCGCCGGGCGATAGAATTATAGCATAGACAATTGGGGTGAAACTCCCCGACCCCTCAAATAGTTGACTAATTGAATCGTTGATTAGGTTGATAACTCACATATGTCAATTTAAATATGCGCCCAATCCAGCTTGTGGATCCGTCAGCCTGCTATACATTCAGCGTCCTTCGACAGTTCGACGTCGTGACGGTGCCTCTGTCGGCCTTATATCCCTAGTAGAATTGCTCCGAGTAAATGAACGATCCTGCGAACAGATTATCGACCAGGTGGGTGACGTCGCGAATCATTTCGTGCCGCCCGCTCAGGTAAAAATCATAGCTGTCCGGCGCTAAATGCGCTTGCAGGTAAGCGGTCACCCGTCCCTCAAAGTGTTCGAGAGAACTGTCCGGTTGCGACAGGCAGGGAATATATTTGTCTGCAGCCGGCTGCAGATCTTTTTCATAGTAAAGCTCGGCGGAAGTCTCCACCCCATGCAGGATGAAGTCCGGGGCAACGCCGGACCGGACCATGGAACGAAAGGGGGCGATACCGGTGCCGGTGGCAATCAGTACGGCCGGACGTGCTGAAGGCTTGAAGGTGAAATACCCGTGCGGGCCGTCAAAAGACAGGCGGGTTCCTGTTCTTGCCAGGCACAGGGCCGGCGACAGTTGCCCCCCTTCTACATGGCGAATGCACAGGGCAAGATGGGATTCATGCGGTGAAGACACCAGGGAATAATCCCTTTCGACGCCGGCATGTCTCAGGCTGATTCGCTGCCCGGGTACGAAACTAAAAGCCGCCGGGCGGTGAAGCTTGATCTCAAAAGCCTTTTTTGAAAGCCACCGGTGTTCGGTTACTTCGGTGGTGAATGCTTCTTCACTGGTCGTCACGGTTTCTTCCAGAGTTTGTCGGAAAGGCCGTGCAGGCGGTTGCATTCGCGGGCAAAAACGAACAAGTAGTCGGAAAGCCGGTTCAAATATACCAGAATCTTCTCGATCTGTTCGGCTGATTCGCCGTCGGACGCCTCCAGCACTGCATAGGTATGCCGTTCCGTTCGTCTGCAGACGCTTCTGGCAACATGGGCCCATGCAGCCGATACATGACCGCCGGGCAGGATGAAATTCTTAAGGCCCGGCAGCAGGTCTTGAAGACGGTCAATGGCTTGTTCCAGAAAAATGATGCGCTCTTCCTTGATCTTTTCTAAAGATGCTGCCGCCGGAGAATCGGCCGTGGTCGCCAGCCAGGCGCTGATCATGAATATGTCGGCCTGGATTTGCTGCAGTTCAAGCGCAAGATCCGGCCGATCGGAGGGCAGGTGGGCTGCCAGGGCGCCGATGATCGAGTTGAGCTCGTCCAGATCACCATAGGCCTCGATTCGCGCGCTGGTTTTGGAGACGCGTTCGCCGCTGAACAGACTTGTTTTGCCCCGATCGCCGGTGCCCGTGTAAATTTTCATAATTATCAGTGCATAGCGGATATGGCGGCCGTGGTCAATAATCTATCCGGTTGAGGCATGCAGTTGAAAAATCTTCAGTCAGGAGTCCAGTTTCTTCGCCATCATGGGCCCGTCGATATTGCCGCCGCTGATAATGACACCCACCCGATCGCCGGGTTCGACTTTGCGGCTCAGCAAAGCTGCGATGGCGAGGGCACCCGATGGCTCCACCACCAGCTTCATGCGGTAGAACAAAAATCGGACGGCTTCCATAATCTCCATTTCCGACACGGTTTTCATATCATCGACATATTCCAGCACGAGGGGAAAGGTGACTTTGCCTAGCGATGGGGTGCGGGTGCCGTCGGCTATGGTGGGCGGGTTTTTAACCGAGTGCAGTCGGCCGCTGTGAAAGGATTTGGTGGCGTCGTCGGCCACTTCCGGTTCAATCCCAACCACCCGGCAGGACGGATGCATGCCTTTGGCGGCCAGCGCGCATCCGCTCAACAGGCCTCCGCCGCCGCAGGGTGTCAGCAGCATATCCAGCGTCTCGATTTCATCGAATAATTCCTTGGCGGCGGTTCCCTGTCCGGCGACGATGTCGATATGATCGAACGGAGGCACCAGGGTATAGCCGTGCCTGGTTTCGAGATTGCGGCAGACAGCTTCACGGGTGGTTTTTTCCGGATCGTATTCAACCACCTCGGCGCCATAGCCCTCGGTGGCTGCGCGTTTGGTGGCCGGCGCGTCGTCGGGCATGACCACCACGGTTCGGATTCCCAGCATGCGGCCCACCAGAGCGGCGGCCTGGGCATGGTTGCCGGATGAATAGGTGATGACGCCGCGCTTTTTTTGTTCTGCACCAAGCTGCGACATGGCGTTATAGGCACCGCGAAACTTGAAGGCCCCCATGCGTTGAAAGTTTTCGCATTTCAAAAAGATCTGTGCGCCGGCAAGATCGTTCAGGGTTCGAGACGTCATGACGGGAGTCACATGGGCATGACCCGCTATCCTCTTTTGGGCGGCTATTACCAGGTCAAACAACTTGCTCACCACTAGAATCCTTTCGTAAGCGGTTTAGGAAATTCGATTTCCTGAACAGTTAAACATACGGCGTGTCGGCGTATTGAAGTGATGGCGTATTGAAAGAAGCAGTTTCGTCTTTATGGGTCACAATACGCCAGTACGCCAAAGATCCAATACTCCAGCAATCCAGCCTTCCAATGCACTATTGGGGGCCCCGGATTCATAGAAACTTGAGAATGGGCAATTCACCAGCGCATGCCGCCTTACCATTCATGCGGTGGCCGCTCCTGCCAGGGGTATTTATCCGCCTTGACCAGGGCCCAGTACAGATCGCCCGAATTCCGCCAGGGATCCAGGACCATCCCGTCTTCGAAAGCTTCGTTTTCAGCCGTGATCACGACGCTGTTGTGCTCCCGCAGTTCATTGCCGCGATGGGCCACCCCCCAACGCAGCCGGTAGGTCTTCAAATCCAGCGATTGGAGCCGCTTGATCATATCCTCCGTCCAGTGGTAGCAGAGCCCGCGATCCTTGAGCCCCATTCTGACCAGTACATTGTGCAGGACGGCCGGTCGCACCAGGTCATATTCTTGGGCCAGATCTTTGGCGTAGACGACGGCTGTTTCGGCAATCAGCCCGGCTTCCTGCCGATCCGCTTCCTGATCGAGGGCGCTGAGATCAAATTTCAGGGCACTGATTTTCTCGCTGTCGGCGTCTATGATCGGGCCGGATGCAGCAATCCCCTTTTCGGACGGTTTGCGATTCGTCTGTTTAACTCCAGCGCAGCCGGCCAGCCACATTAACAGCAGCAGGACAGCGGTGAAGCGCATGGTCGGCATCGGGTACGCGGATAATACTGCCAGTGATCCAAGCTGTTTTTGGCGTCTCTTAATGGTTTTTATTATGGTGATCTGCATGTAAGTCTGCTTAAAATTAGTTTGTGATTTTAATGTTTGACTGATCGAAATACCTAAACACCGCTACAATCGACGGGCAGTCAATTGGACAGTCTTATATGAAACTACGAAAAATCTAACTCACGGAAAGCCGCAAAGACGCAAAGGAAATAACTAATATTATGTTTTATCTTGGCGCCTTGGCGTCTTTGCGTGAAAATAAGCAGTTTCTTTTCCGATCAGACCGGCTGCCCTTTAGCCAGCGGCCCCGGCTCGTGTGAAACTTCATTAAATATCTCGCAGAGCCCGCAGAGCGCACAGAGTTATTGTATTTATCTCTGAGAACTCTGCGGACTCTGTGAGAGATAAATTGACTTTAGTTTCTTCTTCGATCAGACCAGCGGCCGGCGGCCAGCGGATTTGCTTGTTTAGAATCGCTACAGCTTTATGCCCAAGGCGCGCAGCTCGTTTATGATCAGGGCCTCCCATCCGCGATTGGCCTTCGGGTTGGCCGGACTGGGATGGGTAATGCCGCCGAGGCTGATGGCCTGATCGGCTAGGGCCGCCCGCGCCCGGTCGCGGGCAAATTTGCCAACGCCGATGACATAGCGGGGCCTGAGATAATCGATAGTGCGTTGCAGCGCCCGGTCGCAGGCGGCCAGCAATGGGGTTCTTTCCTGCTTGCGCAGCTGGTTGGGGGTGCGGTTGCGTCCGCTGGATTCGATAAACTGCAGCGGGCAGTAATTGGCCACGAAGAAGCGCGCAAAAAAACGCTCGGGGGTTTTGAATGTCTTGCGGGCCCATCCCCACAACCGCCTGCCGCTGACCTCGCTGCGCGTACATGCAAATCCCGTCACGGGCCGTCGCGGATGCATATCGGAGGGCTGGTCGACAGGGGTTTCGATCTTCAACCAATCCTTTACCGCCGCGATTTCTCCGAACGGAACGCCGGTTTGGGCCATACCCCAGGGACCGGGATTCATGCCGAGCAGAACGATTTCTTTGGCTGTCGAGCCGTATTGCCGGCAATACTGTGAATAGGCTGTGCGGGCGTAAACCAGCGGGTTGTAAACATGGGTTACCGGAGCGCCGAATCGCAGCGGATTCAAATCCTTGAGTAAATCATCTATGATGGTTTCGTGATCCATTAGAATGTTAATTGACGAATGAATAATGAATATGGAAGGAATTTGTCCATTTTACATTAATCATGCCCTTCCTTCAATTTGTCTAGTGTCTTGAGCGTCAGAATTATTACTCGTCATTCGTCAGTCAGAAATAGTCATTCTTAACAGTCCTGCAATCAGAAACAGCAATCCTACCGCCTGGACGATGTGATAAATGCCGTTGTGGTCGAATTTCCAGATCAACGTGAAGGCAATTGACTTCTTGGCCTGCAGGCCTGCGGCGGCCATGCTGATCAGGACACCGCTTGCCATGAATCCCGCGCCGGGCTCGCCGATAAACGTCAGGTACACATAGGCACCCGATGCAAAAGAGAGCGCCAGAGCCTCGAAGAGGATGAAAACAAAAAAGCTCCCGGGATAGACCAGCGTCACCAGATAAAATCCCAGCCCGAGGGCCACAATGAGCGGAAAGGCCTGCCTGGAAGTCTCGCTGCCCCACAGGTCATTGCAAACCCCGATGACAAAAAGAGAAACCGCCAGTGCCAGCGCCATGTTCAGTACCAGCCATGTGCGGTTGTGCAGAGTCGTCCTTAAATGCAGTCCATGGGCCGCTGCGCCCAGTGCTGCAGCCAGCCCGATCAATCCCAAGGCCGACGACCAGATGTTAAGCCGCCACAACTGGCCGGCATTAAACCGGGTCGACTGCAAAAGCGCAACACCGCCGAAGGCCACTAGAGCCAGGGCGATGTCTGTTGCCGCTGTGGTCTGTTCAACAGGATCTTCTACCAGTTTCATTACCGCAAACCACTGCCGCCGGCAGCAGGTCCGGGCAGCAGCCGTGCCTCAGGGCACGGTTTAGCGCGCAGCCACCGGTGGTAATTATATGTGCCAGACTTATTTCAGCTTCCGTCCCTTGTAGCTCAGGCCCTTGTCGGTCAAGCAGTAGTTGGGCTCGCTGTCCGGTCCGCAAAGAAATGAACCCTCCATCCTTTCCAGATATCCTTTGGCCTCCAACTCGGTTAATTTCCCCTTTTTCCCGAGATGATTCCCGGGGTAGTACACGCCTCTCTTCATCTTCGCCAGAATTTTTTCCGTCATCCCGCTCTCTCCGTTCTGCAGGTCACCCCAAGCGCTCTTGCCTAAAATCAACGACTGGATTGTCGGTAAATAATACCTCCCTGTTCTGGTCTAAAACTGTATCAAACCCTATCCAATGTGCAGAATTGACTTTCGGCCTTTGAAAGTGAAAGTGCAGCCTGCATCCCGATTCAATTCCCGTTGCCGCAGTCTTCGGCCCGGATCCGTTCTAATTCTTGGTGAGGCGCTTGACCATAAAGGTCGCGCTGGCCGGGCAGAGTTCCTTGAATTCAGCGGTATCCTGAATGCCGGCCGGAGCGTCTTGCCGATGCGTGCTGTGGTAGTCGCGCATTAAAAAAAAATCTGCAGCCGTCTCGGTGAGCAAGTACAGGGCCTTTATTCCCAATGTGCTTGCATAGGTTTCAATTTTACTGACCAGAATCGTGGCCAGCCCCTGGTTGCGGTAGCCTTCTTTTACCGCCAGTGACCGTAAAAGGGCAGCTTCTTGCTGGATTTCCAGACCAACCAGACCGACCGTGTCGGTTCCGTCCAGGGCCAGTAAAAAATTCTTCAGGCCGGCAGGCCGTATATCCTGGTGAATCAGATGGTTGGACTTCAGAAACTCCCTCACAGCGGGTTGATCTCGAGTCGTGGCAAACCTGAAAATTATTTCTTCCAAACTGGATTTCCTCAACTGCCCGTGCCAGGTAGGCTTGGTTGGTAATCGGTCGCAGGGATAAGGCTAATTAGGATCACATACGGAAGCCTCTGTCAACCCCGGAATGAGGACTCACTCAGAATAAGTTTCACTTGTTATTTTGCCGCATGATTTCGAGGCAGATTTGCAGATTTAGGTAGGCTTGACGGTCATCGGGTTTGAGGCGCAAGGCAGTGCGCAGGTGGTCAAGGGCTTTCTGCAATCGACCTTGGCGGACGAGGGCGGCGCCCAGATTGCTGTGAACCCGTGCGTAGTCCGGGTTCAGACGCAGGGCCGTCTTGAAATGCACGATGGCTTTGGCGATTTCGTTCTGTGCTGCCAGGGCTACACCGATGTTGCTGTGGGCGGCAGCATAGCGGGGATTGATAACCAGGGCCATCCCAAAGTGTTCAAGGGCAGCTTCGGTTTGTCCCTGGGACGCAAGGGCCGTTCCCAGGTTGTTGTGGGCTTTGGCATAAGCGGGATTGATTTGCAGTGCTCTGTTGAAGTGAGCGATGGCGTCATCAAGTTTGCCCTGGCGTTTCAGGGCATTGCCAAGATTGTTGTGCGGCCGTGCCTTGTGAGGGGACTTTTTGACGACATCGCTCCAGAGGCTGACTGCGTTACTCCAGATAGCGTTTCTTTCATAAGTCCATAATGAGAATACCGATATGATCGCACCTGCGGTCACGATCTTGAGGGCGGTGGATTTTAGGTGGCGATCGGTCAGGATGACGGCCATTAAAACAACCATCATGGAAGGTAGATAGGTGCGGTGCTCGAACACCAGTTCAAGGCCGATGATGGAGGATTCTACAATCAGATTCCCAAAATACCACAGAATGCAAAACGACAACAGCCGGTCGGTTTTGGCCAAGCGCCATGACCAGGCCAGCAAAGCGATGATTACGGCTGTCGCCAGAAGGGTTGTCGGCGGGTTGAATAGGGAGTGAGAGATCGCATAATCGTAATCCAGGTTCAAGCGACGGGGGTGAGGGTAGACCAGAAGACTCAGATAAAGGATAACCACTCGAAACTCAGTTAAAATGCGCTGGAAGGGGGTAAAGCTGCGCACTTCATAGCGGGACAGGATTTTTGCCAACGGCTGGCCGTCCAGATAAATCAGGCATGCCGCGATGAGCACAACGAGCATGCCGATTATAAGCGGCAGGCGCCGCTTCAGCCAGGATAGGCTGAGGTCCTGGAAGAAAAACCATTCATAGAGTAAAATGAAGCCCGGCAAGGTGATGGCGATTTCCTTTGTGCCCAGAGCCGCAAGGCCGGACGCCGTACAAACCGCGGCCAAACACCATTTGACCGAGGGACGTGGTGACAAGCGAAACCTGGCGTAACACAAAATCGATATCATATAGAACATGGACGCCATGCTGTTCATTCTTTGAACTATATAGGTTACCGACTGAGTCTGGAGGGGGTGAATCAGCCAGACAAGTGCGGCAACATAAGGCAGCCATCTGCGACTGCCGAACCGGGAGCGCAGGGCCGGCAGTTCCAGCGTCGTTTTAATAAAAAGAAAAAGCAGGCCGCCGGCAGCTATGTGGATCAGGATGTTGACCAGCCGGAATCCGGCAACATGGTATCTGCTGCCGTAATAGTTGAGGGCAAAACTGATATAGGCCAGGGGACGATCGGGCAGGGGGCTTTTGGCGGCGGCTTTTATGAGACCCGGCCAGGAAAGCCGATCCAGGCGAATGGCGGAGTTCCTTTCGATGTTTCTTTCATCATCCAGCACAAAGGGGCCGTGTAGCCCGCTGGAATAAATTAAAAAGACCAGCAAGACCGTCAGAGCTGCCAGCGAGGCCTTGAGGCTGAAAGTCACGATGTCCGCGCCGGATCGCCTCTCGACGGAGTCGGACGGGCCGGCGGGTGGATCTGTTGGGGAAATGTCTTGCATGCAGTATTAGGCCGCAATAAAAAAAACGGGGCGCTGCGGATGCAGCAGCCGATCAAGTCTAATCTCTACCGTGCCGAACGCTCTGCGGGTTTCAAATCAGCCCTTCACGGAATCAAGGGTCCGCCCGGCGCCGTGGGCCATATGCAGTCCGTCCGAGCCGATGGCCACGAGGGTGAAACCCTGCTGGAGAAAAGGTTGAACCGCTTCAGGCGTCGCGCCAAAGATTCCCAGGCGAACCCCAGCTTCCCGGCTGGCTTCCGCGATGGCTGCTATGGCATGTTTGACTTCAGGGTCGTCGAGCTGTCCCATTTTGCCCAGGCAGGCGGACAAATCGTAAGGGCCGATAAAAATGGCGTCGATGCCCGGCACTTTCACAATCTCGGAGATATTTCGTACGGCCCGGCGGGTTTCAGCCTGTAAAATGACGGTGATTTCATCGTTGGCGCGCTCCATGTAGGCCTTAAATTCCAGACCGTATTTATGCGCCCTGCCGATGCCGACGCCACGGGTTCCGGCGGGCGGGTATTTGCACATGCGGACGATCCCCTCGGCCTGGGCGGCTGAGTTCACCTGGGGAGCGATGATTCCGTCCGCTCCTATATCCAGGGCCTTTTTGATCCAGACTTCATCAACGGCCGGTATCCGGATAACACATGAACAGTCGCGGCCGGCTGCCTGCAAAACGGCCTGGGCACCGCGGGGGTTGATAGGGCTGTGCTCGGAGTCGATAAACAGCCAGTCAAAACCAACTCCGGCCATGATTTCGGCAATTTCGGGCGAAGCGATGGTCACCATGCTGCCCACCAGCACTTCGCCGTTCAACAGCCTCTTCCTAAAATTATGACTCATTCAGATCTCCTAGCTGCTATCCAATGCTGTCTGCTGATGGCGACTCAGCTTCTAAATATTATATTATATATCTCGCCCAAGTTGTGAAAAATTTTTTTCGCTGAATAAAATGCAAATTACAAATTTGCACAACATTGATTAAACCTGTTTCAAAAATAGTAGATAACGATCTATAGCAAGGCATCCCGCGGATTGGAAACGGAGCGTACTTTAGTTGCGTGAGTATTGCAATCCCGCCGGATAACGCCGCTGTTAAGCGTTATATGCATTTTTGAAATAGGTTTTAAAACCATTTCTGTTGGGTGTCCTTGACAATCTCCAGCGCCTTGATTTTGATCGTGCCGGGCAGCTCAGGCTCAACGTAGCAGACATATTCATCGAATATGCCGCCGAGCAAGATATCGATTTTGCGGGTGCGCTCGATAAATATCCCGCGCTTGTCGAAAAAAATATCGCCGTTGTCGTCCTTGATAATGGTGATGGCAAACAACTCCCGTTTCCCGGTGCGCAACGCGAACCGGTCTCCGACTTCAAAAGGTGCGTCCGCCAGTTGATCTTTGTGTATCAGAATGCCTTTTCTGTCAGGATCGTAAAAGGCGATGCGCTCGGCGCTGATCCGGTGTGCTGATGTCATGGAACCCTCCTGGCCGGCGGATTTAGCGTTGATCGATGCGTGCTGCGCGGGATAGATTGGTATCGACCTCTTTTGTTTAAATCCCAAATCACAAAACTCAAATTACAAATCCGCCTCCGGCGGATTTGTAATTTGGTGCTCGGGATTTTTTAGCGTCAAGGACGCTGCGTGACGCACACACACAGCCGAATTTTATAAGACCTTATTGTGACCCAACCCTACCGCAGGTCCTTCCCAATCGAAAACGCCTTTCCGAGAAATTCCCCGATACCGTAGTAGGCCTTCATTTCGGGTGCAAACAGGATCGGTTTAACCTTGTCGACATCCGGAACGTCCTTGTCATTCAACAGGTCTGCGTCTGCTTTAATGTCGATGATTTCGCCCACGAACTGCACATGCACGCCGATTTCAAGGGTATGCAGCAGTTTGCACTCCAGGACAAAAGGAAACTCCTTGATAAAGGGGGCGTCCACCAATTCACTTTTCACGGGTGTCAAACCGGAAGCGGCAAACTTGTCTTGGCTGCGCCCGGAGGCAATACCGAAGTAATCGGTTTCGCGGACATGGTTTTCGGACGGAACGTTGACGGTGAAGGCCTTGCGCGCGACGATATTTTCATAGGAATAGCGTGCCTTTCTCAAAGAAACATTCACGCAGGGCGGCCTGGAACAGCAGATGCCGGCCCATGCGGCCGTCATCACATTGGGCTTGTGCGCTTCATCATAGGTTCCGATCACAAAAGCGGGGGTGGGGTAGACAAGGGTTTTGGCACCGATTGACTTTTTCATAAGCTCCTCCATTAGTAAAATACACACCGCGCGCGATGCCGCGGAATGGCCTTGTAGGCCGGCTGTTGGCCGCGATTCCAGAGAAAATTGTCGATGGCCGGTGACGTTATCGACGGCCCGGAACCGGTCAGCTCGTTTTTAATGAGCTCCACCGCGTGCAGGGCACAGGCCCTGATTTCGACCTCGTCGTTTGAGCCGGCCGGAATAAGCTCCCCGGCATTGATGCGTGCAATCAAAGCGTCTTCATACATCAAAATTCCATCGACACGCAACACGTGGGGCACCAGGTTGTCTGCGAATATGGTCATTTGATCCAGGTCTTCGAAATGCCCCCATCCTTTTCCCTTAAAGGCCAGGGCGAGATCGGCCGCGCTGATCTGGGCGCGTTTGTAGAAAAAAACCTCGCGCCCGTCATATGCGGCCGCGTCATTGTAGTAGGGCATATTGCTGAGCAGTTGCACCAGGAGCCCGGCCGATGATGAGGCCGCTTCGACCAAAGCGGTAAAGCTGCCGCCGAAACCGGCCTGTACGAAACGGCCCAGATCGTTCAGGGCCGTAGCAAAATATCGCATTAGATCCCGGGCTGTTGTGTTTTCGGGATCCTGATCGAAAATACGGGTACACTGGTCAACGGTTATTTCGGACAGCTGGGCCGCGGTTAAGGGGCCCCGCCTCCGGTAGGCGTCGTTTAGGGAGGAGGCCACCGTAAAATACCCCGACATCCCGGGGCGCTTGCGCAGGTGAGGGAAATAGCCGGAGCCGAAATTGACGGCGTTCAGGGTTATCAGGAAATTGACGGTATCTTCCTGCCTGCCGAGGTAATGGCAGGTTGGATCAAGCTGTGGCCGGGTGGCGGTGTCAACAGGCAGCGAGGCGGCATAGGATGAAATACGGCCGTAGTTGATTCTGACTTTGCCGGCCCGTGCGGCAACTCGGCGGCAGCTGCTGCGGATGCGGTCAAATATCGTGATTGGCTCTGTCCTGATTTTGATCACCCCGCCTTGTATGGAACTTGAACATTATTTATCTAACGCCAAGGCGCCAAGACGCAAAGTAAATAACTAATATTATCAATTATCCCGGCGTCTCGGCGTCTTGGCGTGAAAATAAGCAGATTTTTTCACGGTCAGGCCGGCAGTCCTTTTGCCGGAGGCCGCGGGAATATAAATCGCCGGTGGAAAATGCAAATTGCCCTGCAGGGTGCGCAACCAGCGCATGGTAGTTGTCAGTAATATGTCCCGTCATTCTTTCGATTCCGAAGCCAGCCGAACTTTTTTTTCTACACCCGCCGGTACCACCCTTTTGTATTTCGGGACATGTTGTTAGAAAGGATTATAAATTTCAATGTCTATGGCGGTGCATCGAAAATTGTTGCACCTGGCGGCCGCGCAGGCCGTCACCCCGACGATCAAGTCCATGCAGGCCTGCAGCTCGATGTAGTCACCGGCTCTCGAAAGGGGGGGCGCGACGGTGATGGCGCCCCCGGCGCAAATCTCGGTGTTCATAAAGATGTTGAAAGCGGTGGGGATGCGAGACGTGTCGATACCGTACCGTCCCAAGCTGTCGGCAAGATTATCCTGGCAGTTGGGATGGGATTTCTCCAGACCGTAAGTCCGGCGAAACATTTCCCGGCTGCAGGGCGCAAACAGAAAATCGTGTCTGCCTACGGGATCAAAGGTGATGGTCAGCATCGCGTTGCCCAGGTTGGAGTAGAGCGTATCACCGGTTGTCAGGTATAATTTCTCGTTGTAGTCAATGGTGCGTCCCGAGGAGAGCCATTGCTGTTGGTCCCGTCGAGCGAAACAGAGCAGGTCGGCCACCTGCTCGCCTTCTGGGTCTATGACGCGGATAAACTGGTCTTTGTTCACGGAAAAAGCCGCACCGGTTTGAGGCTCCAGGTGATATCTTGCAATCGGCGCTGTTTGGTTCTTTTCTGCCATTAACGGCCCCAACGGTCCTGCAGTCGATATCCGCATCAGGACCCGAGTGTTTTTTTCAGCCGCAACGCCGGCACCGCCATTTCCGGAAAGCTGCAGACGGCATCGCCCGCCGGAACAAAGCCGGCTTTTTTATAGAAACCGCTGTTATATTCGGGTATGATCGTATCCACAATAATGGTCGTGACCTCCGGCCAGTTGGCAGACACCCATTGCTCGATGTATGCCATAAAACGCCGGCCGATGTTCCTGCCCAGCTGATTCAAAGCGACATAGATCAACGCAATTTCCACCGCAGTCGGCTCCGGTCGCGTCAGTGCGAAAAATCCAATGATTCCGCTGTTGTTTTGGCCTACAAAAAATGGTGCAGTCTCCGCTAACCGGATGTAGTCATCCGGCATAAAGGCATTGACGCCAGCCGATGTCGCGCGGGCACCCAATTCGCCGTAGAACTTCCGGATAAACGCGGCGCTGCGGATTTTAAAGCAGGCGTGCGCATCCCGCGCTTCGAAGGGGCGGATTTCGATGCCGCCCGCCTGGCGTGAGTTTTGCAGCCGAATGTTTTCCTTGTCCATTCACCTACGCCTGTTTGGAAATTCTTTGAAAAGCGGCCACAAACAAACCAATCCCGCGATGGGGCCGGGGGCCAGGAAGACATAGACTATCCGGATGTCCAGCCATCCTATCAAAAAATTCACGAACTGGATACTGATGATGGTGATAAAAAATCCTATGCTGGTAACGATAGTCAAGGCCGATCCGACCAATTGCCGTGGAGCGGTTTGAGCGGTCAAGGCCGAGAATTGCGGCGAATCTCCGACAACCACGATTCCCCAAATAACCACAAAACTGAGAAAGACGCCGGGCGGTCCATGAAACAGCAGCGGTGCAAGCAGGCAGCAAATTCCAGATGTCAGCAGTTGAAAAAAAGCAACCGCGGCGCTTCCCGCCTTTTTGGACACCAGGCCGCCGGCGATGCAGCCTAAGCTTCCCGCAGCGATGGCCCAAAAGGACCACCAGGAGACATTCAGCGGCTGGCCGGTTGTTGCGGCATAACGGGTCAGCAACAAGGGAATGAACGCCCACACAGTGTAAAGCTCCCACATGTGGCCGAAATAGCCGAATGACGCCGATCTTAACTCCGCTGAACGAAAAATTGTGGCCAGGGATTTGGGGTCGAACCTGGTCCCCTTGACCAGATAAGGCCCGTCGGGCACCAGAAGCAGCATCAGGCAGCCGCCGCCGGCGGAGATGATCGAAATGGACAGTACGACGGTTTCCCATGGCAGACTGCTGTTCAGACTTTTTATCAAATGAGGAAAGGCCGTACCCACGACGAGTGCCCCAACGAGCCAGCCCAGCGCATGTCCCAGCCCTTTGCGATACCAGCCGGCGGCAATTTTCATTCCGACCGGATATACTCCTGCCAGAAAGAAGCCTGTCATAAACCGAAAGACCAGCAGTGCAGTCAGGCCACCGGTCACCAGGTAAAGGCCCAGATTGGAGAGGGCTCCCAGCACCGAGCACACGAAGTACACCAAACGCGGAGAATACCGATCCGCGAGGGTTAAGAAGGCGAATATGAGTGTTCCGACGATAAAGCCGAACTGGACCGAGGAAGTCGTATGGCCCAGGGAACCGGCGGCGAGTCCCCACTGTTTTTGAAGATCTGCCAGAACCGCATTGCTGGCGAACCACAGCGATGTGCCTGCAAACTGCGAAAAGATAATAATCGGTAAGATCCAGCTATTTCTTTTGACCACTCCGCCAACACTTTCCATTCGTATGCACATGCTTAACGACTGCCGTCAACCTCATCGAAACCGGGCCGCACAAAAGCTCTTGCGTCGGCAAACTCAGCCTCCGTTCGTCGGCGGAGACGGTCGAGATGGGCGATAATCCCGAGGATGTCATCTTCCGCATCCGGAAAATACTTGATGAGTTTGCCCCATGCGCTGATGGACCGATCCATACCGATCAGGGCAACCTTGGCAGAGCCGGCCGAATCCTTGGGGTAATCATCCAAATCCCTGTCGGTCGCTTCATCCCGGGCGCTGTCCAGAGCACGCCTGAGCTTGACATACATCTGGTGCTGGTGCCAGCGTATCACCTCCACGGAATCGATCAGGGTCACCGTATCTTCATCCGGCGGCGGTTGGGCCGGCTCGGACGCCCCGGCTGCTTTCAAGCGGGGAGCGGCATCTTCGAACATATAGACGTTCGATTCCAACAGTTTTTCGATAGTTATGCTATTGACGCCTTCCATCAGCACAGTTTGGTGGTATTACCATGCCAATCGGTAATGGTGATCTAGTGTGCTGTCCTATAAATAAGTTATAAAATGAGGGTCACTCCCGCGCAGCGCCTGCCCCTGACTGCGCTGGGGCAGGCGCTGCGCGGGGATGACGAACGGATATCATCCTGAATTCGTCAAAATAATTTTTCATGGTATTTCTGGGACCTAATACTAGCTGCCGTTTCACATTTCGTAACCGCCGGAGATGTACTTCTCCAGTTCTTTGATCGTGAAATTCTGTTCCGAAATGATCTGTTTGACGACATCACCGAGGGTTACCATTCCGACCAGCCGGTGATCTTTGAGGACAGGCATATGTCGGATGTGTTTGCCGGTCATCAGCGCCATACATTCCTGCAGGCTATCGTCGGGATCGGCGTAGAACACCTCCGTCGTCATCAGTTCGCCGACGGTTGTCTCCTTTGAGGATTTTCCCTTTAGAATAACTTTGCGGGCATAATCGCGCTCAGAGAAAATTCCGACCAGCTTTTCCTTTTCGATGACCAAAAGGGCACCCACATTTTTTTGAGCCATTATCTGCAATGCCTTGAATGCCGTCTCCCGGGGTTCGATAGACCAGATGTCATTGCCCTTAGCCTCCAGCAGGGTACTGATGTTGTGCATAGGATAAGTCCTCCTTTTTTGAAACCGCTTCTGATACGATGGTGCCGATCCTTGATTCACTGCATGATTTTAATAAGATAAACACGACTTGAGCTATAGCAAATTCACCGGCAGTCGGTGGCTTTTTGGAACTTGGATCCCAGGCCGTACCGGAGACCTGAGGCCGGTCTGCCGTTATTTTGCTCCCGGATCAGCCAGATCGCATAACATAAAAGTTACCTCAAACGGCAGATGGTCGAATATCTTGGTTTCGCCTTCGATAAAGCCGAATTTTTGATACCAGCGTTTCAACTCCGTCTGGGGGGCGATAATGCCGATACTGATTTTCTTTATTCCCGAGCTGCGCGCCCGCTTGAATATATGATCGACCAGCACCCGTCCGAAACCTTTATTTCGCATGGGCGGCAACACCGCCAGGCGCTCCAGGTAGCCGATATCCGGATTCGACCTTTCAAGGGCGGCGCATCCTGTCGGCCGGCCCTTATACTCGAGAAGGTAATAAGATACCCCTCTGTTAAAATCTCTTCGAATCCAGTCGTCGGTGCAGTTGGAAGGATGCTTTGGGCAGTTCGACGGCGTCAGGTCGAATCGCTGGGCCACATCGCGATAGGATCCCCTGATGAGAGCTGTCAGGACAGATACATCATGGAGAGCCGCTGTTTTTATCTCGAATTCCATGAAATAGTGTCGAATCTACTTAGATCGGTTTTTGAAGCCGCAGTCGGGAACTCCGCCCCCGCGGGCCGTCCTTTTTGGTTCAGCAGTGACGGCCGCCAATCTATCCGTGTTTAGATAATAGTGCCACAAAAGCCGTGCCGCCGCCGCCCGCCAAGGCTTCCAAGCCTGGCTGATGCTTTCCAACGCCCCGGGTGTCGGGCGCGCTGTCAGCCTTTTGATTTTCTGTACGGCCACGGCCAGCGCAAGATCTTCTTTCGGCCAGATGTCGGGCCGGCGCAGAACCGTCAGAAGATAGATGTCTGCAGTCCACGGCCCGATGCCCTTGACCTTTACCAGTTCGGACCGCACGGTCTGGTCGCTCTTGGATTCAAGCCCGCGCAGATCGAGGATTCCTTCCACAATGGCCTTTGCCAGGTTGCGGCTGTAGGCGGCTTTCTGCCGGCTGAATCCGCAGGATTTGAGACGGGCGTCATCCAACTCCAGAAATCGATCCGCGGTGAGCGGTGCCACTGCCGCCAGCAGCCGCTCAAAGGCCGCCCGAGCCGACGCCAGCGAGACCTGTTGCTCCAGAATAATGTGAATCAGACTGGCAAATCCCGGTTTGCGGGTCCAAAACACCGGCGGCTCCAGCACTTTAGCTATATAGGCGAGATCCGGATCGCTTCTATATAAATGTTTCAGAGCGCGTGCAAATGTTTTTTTTGTCAACAGTTGCGCATCAGACGCGTTCAATGTCTCGCTTCCTTTCTTAGGCCTGTGAATGGACCTGCGGGATGGATAGAATCCACCCTTGTCAGGCAACCGAATCAGCTGATATGCTTTGAAATCCATCTAGTTTCAGCCGGCATCGCGCGACACCATAGCACCGCCGGTGAACCTGTTCAACCCCAGCAACCCTGCAGGGTGAACCCAGGCCGGGCTGCAGAGAAGCGGATCTCAGTTTTGCAGATATGGAGTGTTGGGAAAGATGATCCTATGCGGCGAACATTTTACGTGTTTTCAAGTAGATGGCCACGGTAAAAACCAGAAAACCCAGCGACAGCAACAATTCAGCAGGTTCCTGGTCTCGCCAGATGAAAAATCCCCCCAGAAGCAATTCCTCAAACCCCCAAACATTGACACCGATGGGCAGGACTTTTTCGAAGTAAGTATACACCAGCAGGGCGAAAAGAAAATATGAGCTTATAAACCAATCCGGAGCCACAAAATTCAAGATATGCGCGCGACTTTTTTTCATTTTGGATATGAAAAACCATGCAAATGTCCCATAGAAGCCGAGCAGGATGTACATGTCGTGCAAATGCGGCTGAACTGCGATCAAATTGTGCAATGTCATTTCGGCCTGTAAATTGTAACGGTCAAAGTAGGCTGGATTCTTGATGTCAAAGAGTCTTTGACCCCAGCTGATTTCCTCTCCCGCTGTGAAAATCATTCCGAGACACAATACGGCGAACATTATGCCGTGCAATATATATCGGTTCCTGAAGAATCTGACGGAAACCACAAGGGCCAAAATGGCCGATAAAAAATAAAAAACAGCCTGGGCATATTCGATAGCCGAATCCTCCTGAACGACTGACGCATAGCTGTTCGGAGACACTATTTTCAGAATCAAGAAATATGAAAAGCAGATTAAGGGAAAGATGAAAACGATGGTTTTAATTTGTTGGCCGTTCAGTTTGGGCATGCACTCACCGCTTGTGGTTAGATCATCAGGCTGTTGTTGACCGGAGCCAAAGAGGGGCTTGCCCGCGGATTTTCACCGTGGTTGCCTGCGGGCGCGAGGGTCCGTTTAATTGCCTTTAATCATTTGATATATTCTAGGATATAATAATAATCAGCGGTTGCCAAGCAATATCTACATCCAGCCGTGGCGAACCCCCGGCAGTACCCCGGTCGCACGCCGATAGCGGCCCCGGAAGCGAGATTAGGATTAGAGGCAAGATGACGACAGCACAAAGTTACGGGAATAGACAATGATCGGGGAAGGGATCATTTCCGGGCAGGCAGTCAGGAGTCGGGAGGGGGGCGTTTTGCCGGCCCTATTCCATTTTTCGTCAGCGCCGGCGCTGCTGCGGTTGTCAGCCTTTCGGCCCAGAAAAACGCCCCGGGCGGTCAGATCGGGAGTTTCAGGATCTCCCCCTCCCCCTCAAGATCGAACTAACGCTGGTGGGTAGTAATCTACTCGGCCGGGATGTAAGGAATTTCTTCACCCCACCATCCTTCTGATTCGGATGCGGCCAGATCTTCATCCGTCGGTGTCTTGTACCCCCACCAGCTAAAGGTCATGTGATCATTGGATTTATAGATGGTATCGTGCTTGTAGAATTCATCCGTGCAACCCGCCAAAAAAACAGCAATGATCAGAATTAAGATGATTTTTTTCATTTGCCAGCCTCCTTTTAAAGAATAAATAAAATCGTACCTGCTGCTTGAATATCTGCCGGTCTTTTCTCAGTGCAGTAAATATGCCAACCACCCAGTCGGAAAAAATTATCATATATTCCGGTATCTTATCGATTTTGTCGTTTTTCGCATTCATCTAAATTTGTGGTACCGGATAGTTAAAATTGTGAAAAACGCTACATATATTCCAATGCTGCAGGATCACCGCTATGGTGACAATTCAATCTGAACAAGCCCCCGGTATTACAAATATTTCTCTTAAGTATCTTAATAATAAGCCGATAAATGATTCGAAGGCGTTTTTCGGACGCCCGGCCTTATCAGCATTGGATTGATTCCGCTGAACCGGCTGCAGTTCAAAATTGGCATTTAGGCACGGACATGGAACTAGAGCTAATCGGCATTAGCCCGAATATTCGGGAAATCAGGCAGCAGATTGACAAGATTGCTGACGTCGAATTTAACACGGTAGTCTGCGGTGAAACCGGTGTCGGCAAAGAGCTGGTGGTAAGGATGTTGTTCGAAAAATCCGCCAGGGCCGGCAATCCTTTTGTGAAGGTTAACTGTGCCGCACTGCCGGATGAACTGATGGAAAGCGAAATGTTCGGATATGAGCAGGGGGCCTTTACCGGTGCGGTTCGCAAAATGCGCGGAAAATTTGAACAGGCCCATCGGGGATTGTTGTTTCTAGACGAAATCGGAGACATGTCCGTTGCACTCCAAGCGAAATTGCTGCACGCGCTTCAGGATGGTGAATTCACCCCTTTGGGGGCCGAAGGCACCTTACGCAGCAATGCCTGGATCATTGCTGCCACCAACCATGATTTAAAGCGAGACATCGAGCAAAAGAAATTTCGCACGGATTTATACTATCGCATCAACGAAGCGACCATCCAGATCGAACCGCTTAGAAACAGGCCGGAAGATATTCCGGCGTTGATCGAGTACTACGGAGAAACTTACGCCAGGCAGTTCGGCAAGAAATGGCCTCCGGACGGAAGCGAAGCGGTTGTGAACCGGATGCGCACCTACGACTGGCCTGGAAACGTCCGGGAACTTCAAAATGTGCTCAGAAGACTGATCATCATTGACAACAGCACTGACGAGATTCTGGCATCGCTGGTCAGGCGTGAAAATTCCCGTTCGCCGGATAACGGGAAGCCGGGGCTTTCCATCATGAGAGAACTGGGATTCAACGGAGGCGAACCCAGTCTGGATTCCCTTTCTCTAAAGACAATCGGCAAAAGGGCCTCGGACCTCATTGAAAGACAGACCATTTCCTACGTACTCGATAAAACGGGCTGGAACCGCAGCAAGGCCAACAAAATTCTGGGTATCAGCTATAAAACACTGCTGACCAAGATTCACGAACTGAACCTGTCCCCGCCCATCTAACTGTATCCTGAGATGCGCCACCAGACGGCAAATGTCGCCGCGCCGTATCCGAATAATGACGATTTCTACCCCGAATGCCTGCGGAACCGCGATGACGGTTGCAGCGTCAGGATAATTCCGATCCTGCCACGGGCCAAAGCCGGCCGGACTGCCGCCATAGCGCTTCGGATCAATCAACCGTCGGAATCAGCGCAGCCCCACGGCGTCACGGATGGTCACCGTGGTTTGCGCCTGTCGGCAATCCCGCAGCGCCTCTCGGCTGCCAGGAATGTATTGATCTGGCGCCTGTCAGTGGGCCGATTTCGTTTTTCTTTTATAATGATTTTTGCGTATGATTCAGAGGACGGCCCTATTTCAATGATTACCTGGGTCCTCGCATCATCAGGATTTAATGGAAGTTTATTGCTTTTAGCCGGTATAGCCATGTTTCCCTCGCTGAGTTCAAATTGCCTTCTACGGTGACTGCCGAAGCAGCGATCTGCATTTTGATGGTTGTTTGCACAGCCTTTTATACCGCCCCTTCGAGGTTCAGCGCCCAATCCTGCAGGGCGGTACAGGTATCTGATTTAAATCTCGTCCATTCGCCGCTAGACTAGGGTCTTCGCAAAAATCATGCAAAAAATCAGCTGTTGAACAAAGCTTAGTATTTTAGAGGGGTTGGCTGGATGCCGGCATTGCTCATGCGGGCAATGTGTGAAGCAGATGTTATATATTTGAGAAGCCGGGTCTCGTCTTCCAGGCCCTGCCATTTATAGGGGTCGTTAAAAAAACGTACCGGGAATCAGCTGTATCCGAGCGTATCGGTCGTATAGGACGTATAAGAAGTATAAGACGTATAGGACGTATATGAAGTATAGGACGTATAAGACGTATAGGACCTATATGAAGTATAGGGCCTATCGGACCTATCGGACGTATGCTGTCTGCTGTTGGGCGCGAGAGTCGCGGTCTAGTTGGCGCTCTTTTCCGGATTGGCATAGGGATCGATGCGCTTTTCCTCGAGCAGCTCGAGAGCGGTGATTTTCCAGGCACCATCGACCGGTCTTACGGCAATGTTGGCTTTGTATTGGTTTTGGCGGGTGTGGATATGCCCCCAGTGGCCTACCGATCCCGTGGCAGTCCAGTCGGCATGGAACAAAAGTCCCAAAGGGCTGTCTGCCAGGCTCCTCACCTCGACATCCAGAATATCGACCTGATTCACCCGGGCCCTGGCGCCGCCCGCCTGCGTAACTACCATTGATCTGCGGTTCTGAAGGTAGATTTCCGTCAGCAGGTTCCCCTGTACGCTGGTGGCCAGCCGGTTGTAGACGTCCTCTTCTTTGCGGAAATCAAAGGACCGGTATACGTTGTTCAGAAGGCTGTCCAGGACCGTGATCGCCTGGTCGTCGGTCATCTTTGGTGCCAGAACGGCCGGTTTGGCAATGCCGATCCTGAGGAAGGGGTACAGCGCAACACTGCCGGCGACCAGCAGAATCCCCAAAGCTAAATGGAGACCGATCGATGCTTGGCCGGATTTTCGGCGTTTGGTGGCATGCCAACCGAGGGGTATGAGTGCCAGCAGGCAGAGCGTGCTGGCCAGCGGCAATTGCATGGTCGTCAGCGAAGCGTCCACATCGATTTTAACCACGTTTGGCATTTGATAGGTTTTGAGGAAATTGTTCCAGGTGAAGGCATTGTCGTCGGGCGTTACATAGGAGGGAAAAGGTCCGGCCGGATCGATAGCGTTTGTGGGTACTTTTTGGATGCGATCCGACCATAAGCGCCAGTGGTTGACAACCTGCTGAGGAAGGCCCCGGGTGGGATAGGTGATAATCACGCCAACCATGGCGGTGCTGACGGGCAGCTGCTCGGGCTCGACCAGAAAGGTTGATCCCGTCATGGAATATTTGACAAAGGCAGTGCGGTCGAGGATCGACCGCAGCTGCTTGCCGTCGATCAAGGTTCTGTCATGTTTCAGGAAAAATGCGCCCACCCTTTCCTTCAAAGGCTCGTTTTCATCGGCTTCGATAAATTCATCCCCCCTGAGGCCGAGATCCATCCAGGCCGAAAGATCCTTGACACGGGCCAGAATTTCGTGGCGCACTTCATAGGGTTCGATGTAGAGAAAGGACATGACGCTGCCGCGCTGCCATCGTTTCAGGGCTTTGTTGTCAAAGGCCGAATACCACGGATCTTCCCAGTCAAGGGCTACCGTCGACGGCTCGGACAGGTATCTGAAATCATGCAGGGGTGCCCTTTTGTGGTAGGTCATGAAACCGATCGGCACTTTGCTGATCCTGCTGTCCGGATCGAGCGGGGGAATGATGGTCAGGGCTTGCGGTTTTTGGGCGAAGGGATAGATCAGTTCGGCATAGAGCACACGCTTGTCCGCCGGCGGTCCCGGAATGGGCTGGCCCGTGTAGGGATTGATCTTCCAGGGTATGGATGAGGGCCGCTGCATGCGCAGACGCGGCTCGATTATTTTCAGGACAGCCCGCAGCCGGAGCCCGTTGTCGGCGACGATCAGCAGGTCTTTTTCTGAAAACCGCTGCAGACGTTGTGCAGCCCCGGGCCGGTTAATTCCACTTCCGGAAAAAAATTCATCCGGGAGGAGCCGTTCGAAGGTTTCCAGATCTCCTACGAAAATCTCCAATTCGATCCTGACGTGGTCGTCATTGATGTGGATCACAGCGATGTTGGCCGCATTCTGTGCCCCGGAAAGATTGATCCAGTCGGCCTGCACCGGCGTTTGAAAGATGCAGATGCAAAATAAGATGAAAATAGATATGGCGGTGCGGGCTGCATGCTTCATCATCGGAGACAATCTTGCGTACCCTGATATTTTCTTTGGCGTGTATTCGAAAAACGCGCTTCACCATCGTCAGCCCTGATTCAGATCGAGCCGGACGGATCCGTTTCAGGGTAATCGAATCACCAGAACCGGGATCGGGGAGTGCCGGACCACCCACTTGGCCGTGCTGCCGACCAGAACATCGACCAGGCTGCCGTGCCCGTGGGTGCCCATGACGATCAGATCGCAGCCTAGATCACCTGCGGTTTCGACGATGGCCTCGGCGGGCGGACCATGTTTGATCAATATTTCGTCGGTGACGAAATTTTGGTCTTCGGCATCGGCCTGGGCCTCTTCGGAAAAGGCCTCGAGAATTTCTTTGATGGCGACCTGATCTCTTTTCTTGCCGATCAGCTGTGCCCGGGCATCGGAGTAATGCCGGCTTTTGATCTCCTCCCAGGTATCCCGATTGATCATGTTGGCGACGAATTCTTCTCCGGGAAATTCAGCCAGCACATGCAGGATCGTGATACCCGCGCCATACGTGTTGGCGAGGCTGACCGCATAGGAAAAGGCGTGAACGGCACTTTCCGACAGGTCGGTGGCATACAGAATTTTTTTTATCTGGATGTTCGGCAGGATCATTTATAAACCTCAACTCAGACGGACCGGCGGGATTGAAAACTGTTCCCGCTTGCCGGGTAATCATAAAGGTCTTAATCACGAAAGCATCCGCCTTCGGTGGAGAAGGCACGAAACGGTGTTATCCTTGCGTGTCTCCGTTTTCTCGTGCTTATAAAGTAATTCTTTATAGAGCCAATAGGTCAAAAGGAAACAACTCGGTGTCGATGACGTGTACGACCGTGGCGTCTTTAACAGATTTTAGCGTCCAAAATACAGATCGGGCAGCCACAGGGCGATCCCGGGAAAAAACATCACAATGGCCAGTCCCACCATCATGACCAGCACGAAGGGTATGATGGATCTGTAGATATCCGCCAGAGTAACCTCCTTGGGGGCCATCGCTTTCATCAGAAACAGGTTGTAGCCGAAGGGCGGCGTCATGTAGGCAATCTGGCAGGTGATGGTATACAATACGCCGTACCAGATCGGGTTATAGCCCAGGTTGATGACCAGGGGCACATAGAGGGGCGCCACGATGATCAGCATGGCCGTGTCATCCAGGAACATGCCCATCAGAATGTAGGACAGCTGCATCATCACCAGCACCCCGAAGGGACTGAGCCCCCACCTTTCGATGAACAGGGACTTGATGGCATGCACGGCGCCCAGGCCGTCGAAAACAGCTCCGAAACACAGGGCGGCCAGAATCACCCACATGAACATGCAGCTGACGCTCAGGGTGTTTTTCAAGGTCTCGTCCATGACCTTGTAGTTCAAGCGGCCCTTGAAGAGTGCCGCCAGGGTTGTTGCCGTCGCACCGGCGGCGGAACATTGCACCAGGCTGGTGATCCCCATCAGAAAGAGCCCGGTCATGGCGAATATGATCACCAGGGGTACGATCCCGGCCCTGAGTAATCGCACCTTCTGTCCCCAGGTTATGGCGGCCAGTTCATCCTTTGACAGGGTCGGGCCCAGGTTGGGTTGAACCCTGCACCTGATATAGATGTAGGCCATAAACAAACCCGCCAGCAGAAAACCGGGAAAGACACCGGCCAGCCAGAGTTGGCCGACGGGTTGCCGGGCAATCATGCCGTAAAGCACGAGCACCACGCTGGGCGGAACCATAATGCCTAAAGAACTGCCGGCCTGGATCACGCCGGTGACCATGACCTTGTCATAATTGCGCTTGAGCATTTCGGGCAGGGCCAGGCTGGCGCCGATGGCCATGCCGGCCACGCTCAGACCGTTCATGGCGGATACGGCCACCATGAGGCCCATGGTCCCGATGGCCAGACCACCGCTGACCGATCCCATCCAGACATGAAACATGCGGTACAGGTCGCTGGCGATGCCCGACTCCGAAAACATATAGCCCATGTAAATGAACAGCGGCAGGGTCAGAAGCGGATACCAGTTCAGCAGGGCAAAAGCAGCGTTGAAGGGCATCTCGGCGGCACCCTTGCCCCACAGCAGCAGCGCGAAAAGCGTGGCGACGCCCCCGATGGCGCCGAAGACCCGCTGCCCGGTGAGCAGCATGAGCATCATCGAAGAAAAAATCAGTATCGCAATCAGTTCATAACTCATCTTATAGCTTTTCTCCTCTCGCCTTGGCTATGTCCTTGAAAAAAGTCGCTATGGCCTGCAACAGCATCAGCAGGACGCCGGTCCCCATAATAATCTTGATGGGCGCCATATAGGGTGCCCAGGCGGACCGATTCTTTTGTCCGTACATCACTGCATATTCAATGCTGGAATAGGCGCCGTAGAGGAGAAACACCAGGTAAAAGATCAGGAAGATAGAGGTAATCGCATCGACCGTGGCCTTCCTTCTTTCCGACCACCGCCCGTAGAGCAGGTCCATTCTGACATGTCCTTTGAGCATCATCGAGAATCCCCCGCCCAGCAGGTAATAGGCGGCCATGGTGAACTGGGCCATCTCGACCGCCCAAATGCTTGATTTGCCGAATAGGTTTCTGGCGATGGGTTCGTACAGCAGGATTGCGATCATCATAAAGACGAGGTACATGGCAAAAATGCCGACCACCTTGTTGGTGGCATCCACCGATCGTACAAAAATTTTTACTGCTTTAGGCATCTTGGCCCCTTTCCCTTCTTACTTACAGCCAAAATTAAATTGAGCGATTTCTAAAAAATCGCTCAGTGAGGTCACAATGTAGAATTCAGCGGTCGACCTTCCCGGGCTGTTTGTGCCGCAAGGCCGGAGAAGGTCGCCGCCGGATTTATATCAACACCAAATGTCCGCCGGGCTAGTACCGGTAGGGAGGTCCGGCATCCCGCATGGTCTGGGCGTACTCTTTGAGTATTTTGACGACCTTGGCGCTTCTGCCGCCCTTTTTGGCGGTTTCGTCCCAGAATTTAAGGGCCGCGTCTTCGACCTGCTTCCACTCTTCACTGGGGATCGAGGTCAGCTTCAGCTTTCCGCCCTTGGTGCGGTAGTGGGCTTCGCCCCACCAGTACCAGTGCTGGCGGTAGTAGTGCGAGCTGTCGATCTGGAGATGGAACAGGGTCTTGAGATGCTCCGGCAGGGCGTCCCACGAGTCGGAGTTGGCGTAGTAGGACCCGGCCCAGGCACCCGAGATGGGGTTGGTCAGGTAGTAGTTGGTGACATCGGCCCATCCGACCGTGTAGTCCTCGGTGATTCCGGACCAGGCCACCCCGTCCAGTTCACCGGTTTGAACGGCCATCTCGATGTCCTCCCAGGGCAGTGCTACCGGGATAACGCCGAATTGCTGCATGAACCGGCCGCCGGTGGGGAACATGAACATTCTCAGTCCCTTGAGATCTTCCAGATGGTGAATGGGTTTGGTGGTGGCAAAGTTGCACGGGTCCCAGGCCCCGACGCTGAGCCATTTGACGCCCTTGACTTCCGAGAAGGCTTCTTCCCAGATTTCGTTCAAACCGTACCAGTGAAACAGGGCCGGGACGTCCAGCGAGTAGCGCGAGGCGAAGGGAAAGTAGGCCCCGAACACGGAAACATCAACCGGGGCGGCAATGGAGTCGTCGTCACTCTGAACCGCGTCGATCGTGCCTTTCTGCATGGCTCTGAACAGCTCGCCCGTCGGAACCAGCTGATCGGCGTTGTAAAGCTCGATCACCATTTCGCCGTTGGCTACCTTGTTAAAGGCATCGATGGCCGGTTTGCAGACATGGGCGGACAGGGCTGCGCCGGCATAGGTCTGCATTCGCCACCGGATAGTGGTTTTCTTTTGAGCATGCACAAACGGCGCGTTTACCGCTGTGGCAGCCACTGCAGCAGCTCCAACACCTGCTTTTTTCAGAAAATCGCGTCTTTTCATTATTCCTGGCTCCTTTCATTTGTTGGGGTTAACGGATGCTCAAATCGGCTCATAACGGATGATTCGATTGTAAAATAAAGGATTCAAGGTGTGGCGCATCGTCATGGTTTAGATGCGCCGCGGCATCGCTGCATGCCGGTGAGACAGTCATTGTGGGCTACCTGTCTATACAACTTGTGCAATAAAAAAGCTTTGCCCACTCTGGCGATAGAGCAAAGCCTGGCATAGCAGCTTTGATAGAGTCTTTATTTTCTTACTAAAACTGCACACTTTGTCAAGTGATTTGTGGCCCAATGGGAGTAAACACACGAATCCAATTCTACTACCTTGTTGCCAAAGGTGCTGTCAAGGTATTTGTAGGACCGACCGCTAAGGTCGTGTCCTAGGCGTAGTTTCCAAAACTCGGTTGGATTATTAAGTCGTTCCCGTTCCCGCGTTCATTTAAATCCCAAATCACAAAACTCAAATAACAAATCCGCTTCAGGCGGATTTGTTATTTGATGCGTGGAACTTTTTAGGTCAGAGTCGGTTCCTGCCTGATACACAATGCTGAATTTTATAAGAGATTTTTAGGGTACGACACAAAGTTGGCCGCAAAAAAAGGATTGACTCCATACTGGTCTCCGTTATATTTTTGCCGCTTGATCGAAGATTGCCGAACACGCGTGGCCGGATATTCCGTCTGTCAGCCCAACCAACCAACGTTCAACCAGGATAAAGGAAATCAACATGTCTGCGTCTACGAGCCTATTGGATAAGGATTTTAGCGAAGATGTCTGCTGCCAGCTGCTGCCTGAATGGAAGGGTCTCGACATAACCATCACCCAGCTAAGCGGCGGGATCACCAACAAACTCTACCGCGTCCGATCACAGGCAGGCGATTACACCGTCCGAATTTACGGCGACAAGACGGAGCTGTTTATCGACCGGGACTACGAGGCCCAGACCATCGCGGCCATGGCCGATGTGGGCGTCGGCTCGAAACTGATAAAGTACATGCCGGAGATCGGCGTCACCATCGTGGAATTTATCGGTGATTCCATTGTCCTGACCAACGGTCATTTCTTGGACAAATCCCTTTACCCGCTGATCGTAGACCCCATCTTAAAAATTCATCAGAGCGGGGTTCAACTGCCCAAAATGTTCAACCCGCTGGTGGAGGTCAAGAAAATGTTCGACATCCTCAATAAACTCGGCGTGGCTTATCCGGAGTTCGACATCGCCGGCACCCTTGACCGCCTGGAAAAACTAACCGAAATCATCAACATTCCTGAATCGGAATATACGCCCTGCCACAATGACCTGCTGGCAGACAATTTTATCCTGATCAATGAAGAAGCACGGCACAAGTACGATGCCCCCATGTACATCATCGATTGGGAGTACGGCGGTATGGCGCCCTGCTACTACGATATCGGGGATATGTTTCAGGAGATCCTGATCCCCCGTGAGGCCGAAAAGGAGATCGTTGCGGAATACAGCAAAGGCGACAACTTTGATCAAAACCTGTATTATATCGATCTTTTCAAACCCTTTCCTGATATCTACTGGTTTTTATGGAGCCTGATCCAACTCAACATCTCGAAAATCGAATTCGACTACTACAACTACGGCAGGGTCAAGTATGAGAACGCCGTCGCAAACATGAAATTTATAGCGAAGGAACATGGTGTCAAAGTCTAAAATTTTCTGATTGAGCGATGCAGGCCTGCTCAGGCGTTAATCGCTATTTGAATTAGACAACAGCGCCAACTAACAATCCATTATTGGCGATATATAACAACTAACCTACATTCCTCTAAAACTATTAACCAATAACAAATAACGCCCGACGAGCATCTATATAAAGGGGAATCGAAGTTATCTGACGGCGAATCTTGACGGTTGATTCGCATGAATCCATTGGGGGCCAGAATGTCCGATATCCTGGAAATTATTAAGGCAAGGGATCCGCACGAAAAAGAGTTTGTCCAGGCCGTTGATAAGGTGCTGGACAGCGTCGAGCCGGTACTGGACCAATCGCCGCATTATCTCCAGGCGGCGGTGCTCGAGAGAATCGTCGAACCCGAACGGATCGTCACCTTCCGGGTTCCCTGGACCGACGACCGGGGCAGGGTTCAGGTCAATCGTGGATTTTGCGTCGAGATGAACAGTGCCATCGGGCCCTACAAGACGGCGCTGCGGTTTCACCCTTCGGTGAATCAGAGCATATTGAAGTTTTTGGCTTTCGAGCAGGTGTTTAAAAATGCCCTGACAACGATGCCGCTGGGGGGCGGGGCCGGGGGCTCGGACTTTGATCCCAAAGGTAAATCAGATGACGAGATGATGCGGTTTTGCCAGAACTTCATGCGGGAGCTATACCTTCATATCGGCGTCAACACTGACATCCTCGCCGGCGACATCGGTGTCGGAGGCCGTGAAATCGGTTATCTTTTCGGCATGTTCAAGAAATTGAAGAATGAGTTCAGCGGGGTTTTGACGGGCAAGGGCCTGGGTTGGGGCGGCAGCCTGATTCGGGCCCAGGCGGCCGGATACGGCTGCGTTTATTTCGCCGCCGAAATGCTGGCCACCCGCAGCATGACCTTTGACGGGCTGGTCTGCCTGGTCTCCGGTTCCGGTAACGTGGCCCAGCACACCACCGAGAAACTGATCGAACTGGGCGCCCGGGTGGTGACCCTTTCCGACTCCAGCGGCTATCTCTATGACCCCGAGGGAATTGATAAAGACAAGCTGGCCTTTGTCAAGCGACTGAAAAACATCCGCCGCGGCCGGATCAAGGAATATGTCGACAACTACCCCGGCGCGGTTTACACCCAGACCGACATCGGCAACCGCTTCAACCCCCTGTGGACTCACCGGGCCGCCTGCGCCTTTCCCTGCGCCACCCAAAATGAGATTGCCGAAGAAGATGCCTATGCCCTGATCAACAACAACGTCAAGCTGGTCTGCGAAGGCGCCAACATGCCCTGCACGCCCGAGGCCACGGCCATTTTCCTGAGCAAACCGATTCTCTACGCACCGGGCAAAGCCGCCAATGCCGGGGGCGTGGCGGTTTCCGGGCTGGAAATGGTTCAAAACAGCCAGCGTCTCAACTGGCTGGCCGATGAAGTTGATCAGCGGCTCAAAATTATCATGAAGACTATCCACACGACGTGCCTGGATGCCGCCCAAGCCTACGGAACACCGGGCAACTATGTCAACGGCGCCAACATCGCCGGGTTCGTCAAGGTGGTGGATGCCATGCTGGACCAGGGCGTCGTCTAGACGAAAATGAAGGCCGATTGAGTTTTGTCGAATTGCCTTGCGATGGCTTTAAAACTTCCAGTTGGCATTGGCGGCCCAAAAGAATATGTCATTGCGCTTGTAGTCGCCGGTGAGCCGATCATTTTCTATTTTGGCCTTGCCGTAGTCGGCATAGACGAACTGGGTGCCGATCGACAGCCGTTCACTCCATTTGTACTGGACACCGGTGGCATAGCGAATCTGCCGGTCGATGGGCATATCCGGGGTGCGGTCCTCTTTGTCGACCGGCGAGGTGTCGTAGGCTAAACCGAGCTGCAGCAGCCATTTTTCAACCGGGCGGTAGTGTACGCCGGCGGCAAACTTCCAGGTGTCGTCCCAGTCGCGCGGTATCTTGACTGATCCTCGGTTGGTCGCGATGTTGACATACTCGAAGGCGCTCCAGTCCTCCCATCCTACGGTTCCCAGCAGCGCCCAGCGGTCGTTGAGCTCGTGGTAGCCCGAAAGCTTGACGAACTGCGCCAGGGTGATGGTGGTGTCGGTGTTCGCGTCGATGCCGATGGGATCGAGGCTGACATCACCGTCGAACTCCGGTTCGATTTCCGACTGGTAGACCAGGCCGAAGCGGGTGCGCTCGCTCAGCTCGAACAAGGCGCCCAGCCCGAACCCGAAAGCAAAGTCATCACCGTCGATTTTGACCTCACCGTCGCCGGCTGGGCCGGGGCGATCGACCTTGGCCTTCAATTCCAGGTCGGCGTACATGATCTGAGGCCCGCCGCCCAGCGAGAGCCAGTCGTTCACCCGGTAGGCGATCGAGGGGAAAAACGTCATGGTGAGCAGGGTTACCTCGGTGTTCAAATAGCGGCCGGCCCAGTCATCGTCATAGTCCAGCATCGCCCCGGAGATGGTGATGAGGTTGGCTCCCAGCTTCCACTTGTCCGACAGGCTGTGAACGTAAAAGCCGGAGAGGATCGGCGCGGGGCCGCCGGCATCGCCGCCGTCGCTGCCGGCAACGGGCGTATCGTCATCCGGGTCGAACTCGACGGTGGCCTTGAGCAGGCCGACCGTACCCATCAGCTCGTTGCCCTTTATGCGGGTCATCCCGGCCGGATTGTGAAATGAGGTCGAGGCATCACTGGCCATGGCGTTGGCGCCCGCTCCGGCAACGCCCATGCTGGGAGAGCCGAATTCATTGAGGTAAAGACCACCGGCAGTGCCGACTGCGGGTATGCAGACCAGAAAAATAAAGCCCAAGGCCCAAAGCAAATGACGGGCAGTATCCAATCTTTCGCGCTTTGCTCTTTTGTGATCCCCCATGGCTATCTTACCTCCTGAATGGTGGTTTTTAGTGCAGACAAAGCCGCACCGATACTTTCTGTATTATACTCGACTCCGGTTTGTCAAACTATCTGCCCTCCCCGGGGGAGCGAGGCGTGAGCCCAAGGTCGGTGATCGCTGTTCAGACCGCGCGATTATGCCGTATGGGCGTTTGCAAAAAGATAAACATCCAACGTTCATCTGTTCAACTGCGCGCCCTCCTGGATTCGACATAGTGGGCGGCGGCCAGGGCGGCGGTGCAGCCGTCGGCGGCGGAAAGCACGATCTGACGGGCATATTTTTCGCGCAGATCACCGATGGCGAATATCCCGCCGATGTTGGTTTCGCATTTTTCGTCCGTTACAACGTAGCCGTCTGCGTTGGTTTTCGTTCCGGCCGGCACCAGCTGGTTGTTGGGGTCGAAGCCGATAAAGATAAAAACGCCCTCGGCTTCTAATTTGCTGGATCGGCCGGAAGCGACATCCCGCAGTTCGACGGCACAGACCTCGTCTCCATCAGCCTCGATGGCCGTGGCCACCGTATTCCAGAGAATTTCGACACGGGGATCGTTCTTCAAGCGCTGCTGCAGAATCATACTGGCCCGCAGCTCATCGTGGCGGTGAATCAGGTAAACCTTGCGGGTTATTTTCGCCAGGTAGAGGGCTTCTTCGGCGGCGGTGTTGCCCCCGCCCACCACTACCACGGTTTTGTTTCGGAAGAAGAACCCATCGCAGACCGCGCAGTAGGAGACACCCTTGCCGTAGAATTCATCTTCCCCCGGGATCATCAGTTTACGCGGCAGGCCGCCGGTGGCCATGATGACCGCATGGGCCTTGAGGGTTTCGTCATCGCTGAGCCGAACGGAATGATGGTCGAGCCCCGGTTCGAGCGCGACGGCTTCCTGGGACAATACCTCCAGATTATACTCCCCGGCATGCTCGAGGAAGTTCTGGGCCAGTTGAAAGCCGTCGATCCGTTTGACGGCGGGATAATTTTCAACCTCGGCAGACAGGGTCACCTGGCCCCCCGGGGCCGCCTTTTCGATGAGTACCGTGCGCATCGAAGCCCGCAGGGCATAGATTCCGGCGGACAGTCCGCCGGGTCCGCCGCCGATGATGATGAGATCATAAAATTCCCGATTGGCCATGGGTTGCACCTCCGACTGGTCGTTGTTTGTTATTCGTTATTTGTTATTAGCTTCAGCGCAATAGACGCGATATTTATATCTCACTCATTATTGAGTTAGGAATCAATTAAGGGCGAGATATAAAAAGAGAGATAAAATGAGGATACAACCGATATCTAATAACCATTAACAAATAACCTATAACAATGAAACCCAATTGAGCGTTTCCCGCTCAATTGGGTTTCATAATTTACAGTGAGCGAATCTCCTGCCGCATGAAGACCGCGTAGGACACGGCAAAGCAGATGACGGTAATGGCGATCAGGGAAATGATATAGGGCCACACGATCAGGATGGTCTGCAGCAGGGGCAGGGGGCCTGAAAAGCGGGCCATGGATAAGCTTTCCATGGGGCCCGAAAAATGCCACGAACTGCACCAGCGAGAACTTGGCTCCGGGTGAGGTAAAGAGCATCAGGAAAACGAATTGCTCGAACTGCGGATGGCAGGCTATTCTTCTGCAGAACAAAGGCCCGGTTAAATCGCCGCAGCCGTGATCAACAGTCCTTTAGAAAACATCAAGACAGCAATTCTAACAATCTTCATGCGAGCTTTCTCCTATTGTTGATTTAGTTGCCCTGCGCAGGTGAGGCCCGTCTCCGACCGCAAAAGTCAGCTTTTTACAAACACCGGCAGGTGCCTGTCAACCCCCGGTCGAATCCACCGTTTGACGATAGCTGAAATATAAGTTAACACCAGTTTAGTCTGATATAAGCCCTCCACCTCAGGTGGAGGGCTTATATCAGACTAAACTGAAAACAGAAAGGAAGCGGCCATCTAGAATGGGCAGCCTCGATGACATGCAGTCTCGATATCTAAAAGACAAATCCGAACTGATCGGGCACATCACCGCGACCCTCGAACAACGGCTGGAACCGGCCAAAGTTCTTCCCGGCAGTCAGATCGAATGGGAAACCACGGCTGGGGTTTTAATGCTTCTTGGGCCTAAGCCTGGGGAGAAAGGCTTGAAGTCGGAGCCCTGCATCGTTATGAACAAGCGCTCTTTGAGGGTCAGGCAGCCCGGCGATCTCTGCTTCCCCGGCGGCAGGGTGGCTCCCCGTTTGGATTCCTGCCTGGCACGGCTTTTTGCACTGCCGTTTGCCTCTCTGGGGCGCTGGGCCTATTGGGCCTATTGGAAAAAGAACCACCGCCGGCAGGCTGACATAATGGCGACCCTATGGGCCACCGGCTTGCGGGAGAGTTTTGAAGAGATGAGGCTGAATCCGTTCGGCGTTCGGTTGCTGGGCGTCCTGGCGCCTCAACCCCTGGTGATGTTCAGGCGCACCATTTATCCGCTGGTCGGATGGATCGAGCGCCAGAAGCGCTTCTATCCCAACTGGGAGGTCGACAAAGTGCTGTATGTCCCGCTGCGGGACCTGCTCAATCCGAATCACTACTGCCGGTATCGACTCCGGATGGCAAACAACCCCGGCCGAAGGCCGGCTGAATCCATTCAAAACTACCCCTGCTTTCGACTCCAGGGGCAGCACCGCAAGGATGTTCTGTGGGGGGCAACCTACCGCATTACCATCAGTTTTCTCGAGCACATCTTCGGCTTTGAACCACCGGCCTTCGACACCCTGCCGTTGGTGGAAGGCACCCTGGACGAGAGCTATTTGACCGGGAGTAGATAGACATTGGTTCAGGGTTGAAAGGTTCAGAGGTTCAGGGTTCAGAGGTTCAAGGGTTCAGAAGTTCAAAAGTTCAGAGGTGTTTCGCCACGATATCCGCGTATCGCTTAAATGTTAGGCATTGTAGGGTTTTAGCTAATGTCATAGATTTGTTCTGTTATCAAGTGCCTTCGGCGACAATAAAAATCCCCCTGTCCCCCTTTTATAAAAGGGGAAACGCAAACACGCTATAAATCGAATTACCCGCCTGGTTAGCAAAAACAAACCTGCTGTGGTTGACGGTTGCATCCTTTGATAAAGGGGGCACAGGTGGGAATTTGAATTCAACGCCATCGGAGCACATTATAACAACCGCCGTAAAACCCTGGACAGAAGCTACATCATATTTCCGACAACCACTACACTTCTCCAGAACTCAGAACCTTTTTTTGAATCCCCAAGACTTCAAATCCATCAACCATTCAACCCTGAACCCAGAATCTGGAACCATCCTTTTTTTCCTTGCAATCGATAGAAGAATTCTGTAATATACGAACAGAAGAATTCGAGAACATCAGAACGGGATCTATGAGCATGCGCAAAATTGCAGTGGCAATGGCCAAGGGCGGGGTGGGCAAAACCACCACGGCTGTCAATCTGGCCCACGGTTTGGCTTCGCACGGGAAACGCGTCTTGCTGGTGGACTGCGATACCCAGGGGCAGGCCGCCAAGTTCCTGGGACAGAACCCCCAATTCGGCCTTTACGAATTTATCACCGAGCATCAGCCAAACGGGCAGTTCGTCTCCCGCAATAAGACCCTTCATCAAGCCCGCCAAAATCTCTGGCTTCTCGACGGGGGCATCCGCCTGGTCGAATTAAAGAACTGGCTCGGGGAGCAGCCCCGCGAAATCCGGCAGACAGTTCTGGCCCAGAAGCTGATCCCCCGGGATGGCGCCCTGGACTACCTGATTTTTGACTGCGCCCCTGGCTGGGATGTATTGAGCGTCAACATCCTCATGGCGGCCACCGAGGTCCTCTGCCCGGTGGCGTTGCAGGGGCCGGCCCTGGAGGGATTGAAAACCTTTTTCCGGTATCTCCAGTCGGCTCAAAAGTTAAACCTGGACTTGCGGCTCGAATATGTTTTGCCGACCATGTTCGACCTTCGTACCCGCCACAGTCAAGAGATGTTCTTCCAGCTTAGGAAGTATTTCAGCCGGCAACTCTGCGACCCGATCCGTTACAACGTCCGCTTATCGGAGGCCCCGGTATATGGCCGGACGATTTTTGAGTACCGCAGCCGGGCCCAGGGGAGCCATGACTACGAAAAACTCGTCAGGAGGATACTGAAAGATGACAGCCAGGCCAAGAGACATCCCTGATCTATTTGAGGATTCCGCATTGGATCCGGTCGAGACGGCCACCGGCCGCCGCAAACCGGCTTCGACGGCCCCGGATCCGGAATCCCGGCCGGCCGCATCAACCGGCAAGCCGAGCGGCGCGACTCCCAAAAAAAAGGCCGGATTCTATCTATCCGTCGATGTCCTGCAGCGGTTTACCCTCAAATACCACGAGCTGAAACTGGCCGGCGTGGCCGTCGACAACAAGTCCACCCTGCTGGAGCTGGCCCTCTCTTTTGCCCTGGACGACCTGGACAAAGGCAGCCGCAGCCGGGTGCTGCGAAAGCTCGACGGCTAGGAATTTAGAGGCACAAACGATCGATATTAGGGATGAGGGACTTTTGTGGTTGCAGAAAAGCACACTTGAATTACGACACTATGGTGGAGGCGATCAGAAAGAGATCATTCTAATGTAGCAAAAACCAGCTGCCAGTTACCAATTACCAGTTACAAGTGGCCAGTAACCAATAACTCGTGTGAAACTTCAATTGGTTAAAAAGCAAACCGCAGAACCGCAGAATATCGAATGTCGAATTTCGAATGGTGGTTTCGCTTCAGGCTTGGGGCTTCGCTCTTCGAGCTACGACCCCACAGGTCGCCTTCGGCTACTTCCCGACAAGCCGCTCAAGCTTTTTATAAAATAGACAGAATTCATTATTCGATGTTGGACGTTCGATGTTCGACGTTCATTGGTTTCCTGTTCGATCAGACTATACGCTAGCGGCCAGCCCCCCGCTAATAAAATTCAACTCCCAACGCAGGTTGGGCTTGAACACGGTCAGGGCACCCAGTCGAAGGAGGCGACATCGCCGCCGCTGACGAGAGCCCCGGACAGCCTGGTGTTGTCCTCGCCGTCGGGCAGAGAGGCGAACAGCTCTATTCTTGCGTCGATATTCTGATCGGCGAGAAAACCGAGGGCGGCCGAATCTTCCGTCCACTTGAATACCTGCACGTCCCCGCCGGCAACCAGGTTGCCGGAGACATTGTCAATGACACTGCCGTTAGGCACCGATGCGAACAGCTCAAAGTCACCGAAGACGTCCTGATCGGCAATGTAGGCCAACCTCGAGCTGTCGGGCGCCCAGGCGAAGTCATTTTCGTCGCCGTCGAACATATCGTCCGAGATTTGGATGCTGGCGGCCGTGTCCGGGAAGGTGGTATACAGTTGAAATATAAAGCCGGGAACCTCGGCCACGAAGGCGATATAGGCAGCGTCCGGCGCCCACTTGAAAGCTTTGACGTCGTAGCCCGCCGCAACACTCCCGGAGATGAAAATATTCGCGTTGCTATTGTTCAAGACACTATCCTGAATATTTCATAAAAAAGAAGCAAAACCTCCTATAATTTGTTATATATCAATTGCTTAGATTGAAAAACAAAGGAGGTTTTGCCGTGACAAAATGTAACACAGAAACCATCGAATTTACAAGC
>Ga0209671_1000004_pt1 | contig 117397 bp, 91 predicted proteins | sample WorMetHERISLAND2_2_FD_187401 | JGI IMG/M metagenome (GOLD analysis project Ga0209671, IMG submission 187401) | Marine gutless worms symbiont microbial communities from Max Planck institute for Marine Microbiology, Germany - Olavius geniculatus... | ecosystem: Host-associated > Annelida >...
CATTATGAAAGTAAAGAACCGGCCAGCTTTTCGTTTTAAATATGCGTTACAATGGGTTTTTCCTGTACACAATTTTCGATATGATACAAAAACAAGTAGTTCTCATCAATTTCGTGCAACATCCGGGTTAGAGAGGTTGGCCATGAAAAAAAAGCTTGCATTCATCGCTATCGGCGGCAATTCGCTGATCAAAAGCAAAGATCTGCAGACCGTCGAGGATCAGCACCAGGCCATCCGCGAGACGGTCCGCCACGTGGCCGATCTGATCGGGCAAGGCTACCAGGTGGTGATCTCCCACGGCAACGGCCCGCAGGTGGGATTCATCATGCTCCGTTCCGAGGTGGCCCGGCGGGAAACCGGTCTGCACCTTGTGCCGCTGGTTAACGTCGTGGCCGACACGCAGGGTTCCATCGGCTACCAGATCCAGCAGTCCTTGAACAATGAGCTGGCGGCCCGCGGCCAGGATGGTCAATGCCTGACCGTGGTCACCCAGGTGGTGGTGAACAGCGACGATCCGGGATTTAGAAAGCCATCCAAACCCGTGGGTGAATTCTATGACGCGGCCCAAATTGAAGATATCCGCCGGGAATATCCGGAATGGAGTCTGGTGGAGGATGCCGGCCGCGGCTTCCGCCGCGTGGTACCTTCCCCGGAACCCCTTGAAGTGGTGGAAAAGCCGGTGATCAAATCATTGCTGGACGGCGGCTACCATGTGGTAGCGGTCGGCGGCGGCGGCATCCCGGTGGTGCGTACCGAAGCCGGCCTGGAAGGAGTCGACGCGGTAATCGACAAGGACCTTGCTTCCAGCATGCTGGCCAATCAGCTGGACGCCGATCTGTTGATCATATCCACGGCCGTCGAGCAGGTCGCCTTAAATTTCGGCCGGCCCGATGAAGCGGGAATATCCCAAATGACCCTGGCGGAGGCCGAACAGTACATCGCGCAAGGGCATTTCGCCCCCGGCAGCATGCTGCCTAAGATTCAATCCGCCTTGCGGTTTTTGAAAAACGGGGGACGGGAGGTGATAATCACTGCTCCCGAACATATCAAACAAGCCGTGGTTTCCGGTAAAGGGACGCATATAGTGCCCAAGTAGTTATACTAAACTTTTGCCATACCGGTGCTCGGAAGAAATGGCCTCAGCAGGGCGCAATTGAACAAATTATGGGTTTCAGGTGTCAGGTGTCGGGTGTCAGGAAACTGAAGCTCTGAGTCCCGACACCCGACACCTGACACCTGAAACCTGAAACCTGAAACCTGAAACCTAAGTGCTAATTGCAGATCCTTTATTATCTTTCAACATATCGTCAAAAAAACTCGATAGGAGTCTAACATCCCATACCTAAAACGAACCATAGGAGACAAGGATCATGGAATCAATCAAGATTAATGAGATGATCAAGCAACTGGCGGATCTCGAATACCGGGAAATGTACCTGAATGACTTTTTGTTGACCTGGGAAAAGAGCGACGATGAGGTCGCTGCCACTTTTTTAGTCGCGGATATTCTGTGGGGCCTGCGGGAAAAAAATATCTCCAGCCGTATTTTCGACAGCGGCCTGGGAATCTCCATCTTCCGCGATCAGTCCACCCGCACGCGGTTCAGTTTTGCCAGCGCCTGCAATTTATTGGGACTGACGGTGCAGGACTTCGATGAGGGCAAATCCCAGGTGGCCCACGGCGAAACAGTGCGCGAAACCGCCAACATGGTTTCTTTCATGGCCGATGTTATCGGCATCAGGGACGACATGTACATCGGCAAAGGCAACGCCTATATGCGCGAAGTGGCCCAGGCCGTCGAGCAGGGCCACCAGGAGGGCGTGCTGGAGCAGCGCCCCACCTTGGTCAATTTACAGTGCGATATCGATCATCCCACCCAATCCATGTCCGACATGCTGCATATCATCAACCACTTCGGCGGCCTGGACAATCTGGCAGGCAAAAAGCTGGCCATGACCTGGGCCTACAGTCCGTCTTACGGCAAACCATTGTCGGTACCCCAGGGCATCATCGGGTTGATGACCCGTTTTGGTATGGAGGTGGTTCTGGCCCACCCCGAAGGATATGAAGTAATGCCGGAGGTGGAAGCAGTCGCGCACAGCAACGCGGCCCAAAGCGGGGGCCGGTTTAGCAAAACCAATTCCATGGCCGAAGCCTTTGAGGGAGCCCATATCGTCTATCCCAAAAGCTGGGCACCGTTCGGTGCCATGGAAAAACGCACCGAGTTGTACGGCAATGGCGATTTTGACGGAATCGAGGCCCTGGAGAAGGAACTGCTGGCCCAAAACGCCGGTCACAAAGACTGGGAATGCACCGAAGAAATGATGGCGTCCACCTACGAAGGCAGCGCCCTTTACATGCACTGCCTGCCGGCCGACATCACCGGCGTAAGCTGTAAAGAAGGAGAAGTGCAAGCCAGCGTATTCGACCGTTACCGGGTGCCGATGTATAAAGAGGCCAGCTATAAACCCTACATTATTGCGGCCATGATTCTGTTGAGCAAGGTCAAGGACCCAGCCGGTTTATTAGGTTCGCTTCTGGAAAGCGGTGCATCGCGGATGAAGTAGTATACCGAATTCGGTATTTAATAATACCTTGCAGGAACGACATTAAAAGCGAACCGCAAAACCGCAGAATCCACCAAAGGCGGACAAGTGTCGCAGGATGGAATCGCTTCGGGCTTCGTCACGCTTGGAACGTGATCGCGACCCGACAGGTCGCTCAGTCGTTTTAAAAATAGACAGAATACCACAAGTCTTCAATCTTCATTTTTCAATTTTCAATTCCGGCTTGTCCGGGGAGGGAGTAAGAACAATGATAACTTTTTCCTTAAACGGCCAAGCAGCAGAATACGAAGGGGACGAAAAGCGGTCTCTCCTGAGCTTTCTGCGCAAAGACAAGGTGATTACTTCCGTCAAGGACGGCTGCTCGGGGCAGGCTGCCTGCGGGGCCTGCCTGATCGAATTGGACGGCAAACCCGCTTTGGCCTGTTCGACCCGCATGAAGCGGGTGGCAGGCAAAAAGGTTGTCACCATTGAAGGATTTCCGAAAGTGGTCCGCCGCACCTTAGGCCGCGCCTTTGTGGCCAAAGGTGCGGTGCAATGCGGATACTGCACGCCGGGCATTCTCTCCCGCGCCAAGCTTCTTCTGGAGTCCAACCCAAATCCAACCCGGGCCGAAGTGGTCAAGGCCCTGAAAGCCAATGTCTGCCGCTGCACCGGTTATGTCAAGATCGTGGACGGCATTCTTCTCGCTGCCCGGGCCTTGCGGGAAAAGCGGGAGATCGATTGGGAAGAGAACACCGGTATCGGTTATTCATACCCCAAATATGAGGGCTACGAAAAAGCGCTGGGAATCAGTCCTTACGTCGATGACATGGCCTTCGATGGGATGCTATATGGCGCTTTGAAGTTCAGCGAGCATCCCAGGGCCCGGGTGGTCGATATCGATGTTTCGGCAGCGGAAAAGCTGCCCGGCGTGATCCGGGTGTTCATGGCTGCCGACATTCCGGGGGAGCGCTACCAGGGCATCAAAGTCCGGGATTGGCCCATGTACGTGGAACGCGGAGAAAAAACGCGCTGCATCGGTGATGTTATCGCCGGCGTGGTGGCGGAAAGCGAGGAAATGGCCCGCCGGGGCGCCGAAGCCATTCAGGTCGATTACGAAGTCCTCGTTCCTTTGACCGACATGACCGCGGCGGCGGACAGTCCCGTTAAGGTCCACGAAGGCGGCAATCTGCTCAAGGAAACCGTCATCCGCCGCGGCGAACCGGTGGAGGAAGTGTTTGCCGCTTCGGCCACCGTCGTCGAAGGGGTCTTCGAAACCCCTTTCGTGGAACACGCCTTTCTGGAGACCGAAGCCAGCATCGCCGTGCCCGCCGGTGAGGCGGGTGTCACAGTCTACTCCCAAAGCCAGGGCATCTTCAAGGACCGCACCCAGATCGCCTCGATACTGGATTGGCCTGAAGAGAAGGTCGATATCGTTCAGGTGGCCGCAGGGGGCGGATTCGGCGGCAAGGAGGATCTCACGGTCCAGCACCATGCCGCACTTTACAGCGTGGCTCTGCAGCGGCCGGTCAAGGTCCGGCTCAACCGGCCCGAGTCCCTTCGCATGCACCCCAAGCGGCACCGCACGAAGATGACGTACAAACTGGCCTGTGATGAAAAGGGCCGTTTGACGGCCCTGCGGGCACGCATCGTGGGTGATACGGGGGCTTACGCCTCTGTGGGTGGCGAAGTCGTGGCCCGCACCGGCACCCATGCGGCGGCATCATACTATGTGCCCAGCGTGGATGTGGTTGCGAGCGCCTACTACACCAACAATCCGCCTGCGGGCGCTTTCCGGGGATTTGGTGTCAATCAGTCCAATTTCGCCATGGAAAGCCTGGTGGATGATCTGTGCGTCCAGGGCGGATTCGACCCCTGGCTGTTCAGGTACGACAATGTATTGACCGCAGGGAAAATGACCACCACCGGCCACGTGCTGGGTGAGGGCGTCAGCCTGCGCCAGTGCCTGGAGGCTGTCAAGGATGCCTACTATCGGGCCGACTATGCCGGTATCGCCTGCGGCATCAAGAATTGCGGGATCGGCAACGGCGTTGAGGAAATCAGCGATACCCGCTTGAAGGTTGTGGCCGAAGACCGCATCGAGCTCTTTCACGGCTGGACGGAAATGGGGCAGGGAATCCATACCGTGGCCCGGCAGCTGCTTTGTGAAGTCCTGGATCTGGATGGATCGGTTCAAATCGATATCAAGTGCCATACCGGCTCCGAGGTGATGGGCGGTGTGACCACCGCAAGCCGGGGCACAGCCCTGCTGGGCAACTCGGTGATCGATGCTGCCCGACAGCTCAAAGCAGACCTTGAAGGCGGCTCCCTGGCCGATCTCGTGGGCAAAGCCTACTATTCACGTTTTATGGTGGACTGGACCACCGGCCATGATGTGGCCGGTGAAATCGTCAGCCACTTCTCCTACGGCTACGCCGCTCACATGGCTGTCCTCGACGAAAACGGCAAACTGGCGGCCATCCACGCCGCCCATGACGCCGGCAGGATCATCAACCCTGCCCTGTTCGAAGGACAGGTCGAGGGCGGAGTGGTGATGGGTATGGGATACGCAGTCAGCGAGAATTTCCCGCTCAAGGACGGGCGCCTGACCTCGTACCGCATGGCCAAATTAAAGCTGCCCAAAGCCAAGGACATACCCGAAATCAGGGTAATCGGTATCGAGTGCCCGGATTCCATGGGACCATTTGGCGCCAAAGGCGTCGGTGAGATCGGGACGATTCCGACGGCGCCGGCCATCGCCAATGCCTATTGCCGCTATGACGAGAAACGCCGCTACTCGCTGCCCTTGTCGCCGCCGGCCAATAAGACGTAAGTTTAGAGTTATTCGTTATCAGTTAATCGTTATTAGCGCCGCCGCTGGCCGCGAGCGTCCAGTCTGATCGGAAAAGAAACTGCTTATTTTCACGCAAAGACGCCAAGGCGCCAAGATAAATCATAATATTAGTTTTTTCCTTTGCGTCTTTGCGGCTTTGCGTGAGATAGATTTTTGGTAGTTTCATATGAGTTATTCGCGAAATGAAGCGATTTTCAGTTTCCAATAACCACTAACAATCAACATCGATACGGAAGGGACATTTCCATGACGCTATATCTGAAAGACGCAACGTTTCTGGATTGGCAAAGTCTGGCCTTAAAAAATACGAATATCGCCGTGGAGGAAGGCCCCGAAAACGGGATTAGCTTTCCGGGCACCATTCCTTCGCAGGACAACCTCGGCGAAGCGGACAGGGTGGTCGACTGTGCCGGCAAGCTCGTGACGAAATCTTTCGGCTGCGGGCACCACCATATCTATTCCACCCTGGCACGGGGCATGCCCGCTCCCCGGAAGGTGCCGGCCAATTTTACCCAAGTGCTTGAATACATCTGGTGGCACATCGACAAGCGCCTTCGTCTTGAAATGATCGAAGCCAGTGCCCTGGCTTCCGCTATTTACTGCGCCAAAAGCGGCGTCACCTTCGTCATCGACCACCATGCCTCACCCTTTGCCGTGGCAGACTCCCTGGCGACGATTGCAAAGGCATTCGACCGGGTAGGGATCTCCCATATGCTGTGCTATGAGACCTCCGACCGGGACGGCGCGGGTCCCCGGGAGGAAGGGCTGGCCGAAACCGACGGCTTCCTGGCCGCGGGCGGCCAGGGCCATGTCGGGCTGCATGCCTCCTTTACGGTCGGCGATGAGCTTCTGCGCAAAGCCGTCGACCTGGCCCGCAAACACGACACCGGTCTGCACGTTCACGTAGCCGAAGACCGCGCCGATCAGGATGACGCCCTGTCCAAATACGGTAAACGCGTCGTGGAGCGTTTTCAGGATGCCGGCGCCCTGGAGTTGAGAAAATCCATTCTGGCCCACTGTATTCACCTTTCCGATCGTGAGAAAGAACTGTTGGGGAACTCCGGTGTCTGGGTGGTGCAAAATGTGGAAAGCAACCAGAATAACAACGTGGGCGTAGCCGGCTACGGGTCCCTTACGGATAATGTCATGCTGGGCACAGACGGCATGCACTGCGACATGCTCAGAAGCGCCAAAGCGGCATTTCTGGTGGGGCAGGCTACCGAAGGCATCGGGTTCGACGGCATCTACGATCGCTTCCGCAACGTCCATCGTTATATCCGGGACTTCGGCGGCCGGGGAGACGGCGGCAACAACCTGGTGATCTTGAACTACGACAGCCCCACCGATTTGACGTCGGACAATTTTCTGGGCCACTTCATTTACGGCATCGACGCCCGCCACATCGAGACCGTTATCGCCCAGGGACAAATCATTGTGGAAGACGGCCGGGCGACCCGGGTCGATGAGCCCGCGGTGCTCGAATTTGCCCGGGATATGGGCAATAAGCTCTGGCAGAAATTATAGTAGATTGGGGATTTTGGAATTTAGATTTCGGATTGAAGCTATTCTGTCAATTTAACAAAAATAAGATAGAGCAAAGCGATACAACAAATCCGCAATCCGAAATCCGCAATCCACAATTACTCCAATAAAGGAGATCATATTATGAGCGGTGACAAATTCTGGGGTTGTGACATCGAGACCCTGCTAAAGTGGATACTGGAAGAAGAGAAACAGGGACAAATCTTCGGCATTCGCCAAGAGTTGTTTTTTGTTCCGCAGCAGACAGATCCCTACCGCATGCGTCGCTACGGGCAGCTTTTGGAAACCCCGCTGGGCGTGGCGGCCGGACCGCACACCCAGCTTTCCCAGAACCTGGTGGCCGCCTGGCTGACCGGGGCGCGCTATATGGAGCTGAAGACAGTCCAGGTGCTGGACGAACTCGAGGTGACCAAGCCCTGCATCGACATGACCGACGAGGGGTACAACTGCGAGTGGTCCCAGGAGCTGAAGCTGGATCAGTCTTTTGACGAATACCTCAATGCCTGGATTGTGCTGCACATTCTAAAAGACAAGTTCGGCTGGGGTTCGCCTTCGGAAGCGGGCTTTATCTTCAATATGAGTGTCGGGTACAATTTGGAAGGCATCCTCAGTCCTACCGTCCAGCGCTTTCTGGACAAAATGGCGGACTGCTCTAATGAAAAGGCCGAAAAGATCGAACGCTTGTCGCATTTTTATCCCCGAATCAGGGCCCTGGAAATTCCGAATTGCATCTCCGACAACATCACCATCTCCACCATGCACGGCTGCCCGCCGGAAGAAGTCGAAAAAATCGGTCATTATTTTGTAACCGAACGCAGGCTGAACACGACCATCAAGCTCAATCCGACCCTGCTCGGTCCCGAACGACTGCGCTCGATCCTCAACGATAAGCTGCGATTCGATACCGTGGTGCCGGATCTGGCCTTCGAGCACGACCTCAAGTATGCCGACGGCGTGGCCCTGATGCGGGCGCTTCTGGACGCTTCCGCGAAGAGCGGGACCGCCTTTAATATCAAGCTGACCAATACTCTGGAAACCAGCAACCTCGACCAAAACCTGCCCAAGTCCGAGCAGATGGTCTATATGAGCGGCCGGGCGCTGCACCCGATCAGCATCAATCTGGCCGCGCGCCTGCAGGCCGAGTTCGACGGGGCCCTGGACATCTCATTTTCGGCGGGAACCGACTGCTACAATTTCGCCGATTTGCTGGCCTGCAATCTCAAGCCGGTGACGGTCTGCTCGGATGTGCTCAAACCCGGCGGTTATGGGCGGCTGTCCCAGTACCTGGAACAGGCCGGCAGCGCCATGCGGGATGCGGGTGCTACGTCTTTGGAAGAATTCGTGACGGCCAACGGTCGGCACGCCGGCGATGCCGCCAGGGCCGGCCTGGAAAAGCTACTGGCCTATGCCGAGGCGGTGGTGGAAAAGCCGGCCTACAAAAAGGAGCGCTTTCCCTACGACAATATCAAGACGCCCCGGGAGCTGTCCACCTTCGACTGCATCCAGGCGCCCTGCATGACCACCTGTCCGGTCAGCCAGGACATCCCCGGCTACATGTACCACACGGCCCGGGGAGAGTATGTCCGCGCTTTTCAGGTGATCATGGAGAGCAATCCCTTTCCCAATATTCAGGGGATGGTCTGCGATCATCTTTGCCAGGAGAAGTGCACCCGCCTGAACTATGATGCCCCCTTGTTGATTCGGGAGGTCAAGCGTTTTATCGCCCAAAAATACGACCGGCCCATCGGGCTGGAGCCGGCGCCGGCCAACGGCCTCAAGGTGGCCGTCATCGGCGCGGGACCATCGGGATTGGCCTGTGCCCATTTCCTGGCACTGGCGGGGTTTGAAGTCCATATCTACGAGCAAAAATCCTTTGCCGGCGGCTGGGCCTCGGATGCCATCCCGGAATTCCGCCTGGATACCGCCAGCATCAAAAAGGACATCGATGCCATTGTCTCCCTGGGGGTGCAGGTACATTTCAATACCGGCGTCGATGCGGAGAAGTTTGCGTCCCTGCGCCAAAGCCATGATTATGTCTACATCGGCGTTGGGGCCCAGGAGGGCATTGACCTGGGTGTGCCCGGCGAAGACGCTGAAGGCGTCATGGACCAACTGGAGTTTTTAAGTGCCGTGCGGCGGGGCGAACGGCCCGACCTGGGCAAAAAAGTTGCCGTCATCGGCGGCGGCAACTCGGCCATGGATGCGGCCCGCACCGCCAAGCGGCTGGTGGGCGGCGACGGTGAAGTCAGTGTGCTCTATCGCCGCACCCGCCGCGAGATGCCGGCCGCCCCGGAGGAAATCCAGGCCCTTTTGGACGAGGGGGTCGAACTGGTGGAGCTCACCGCCCCCGAGTGCATGCTGGTCGAAGACGGGCGGGTGACATCCAATGTGTGTTTTAGGATGGAACTGGGGGAAGCCGATGACAGCGGGCGCCCGCGGCCCATTAAAATCGATGGTTCCGAATTCGAGCTGAATGTGGACAGTGTCATCTCGGCCATCGGACAGCGGGTCAATGTGGATTTCTTCCCGGAGGAGAAACTGAAGATCGATCCTGTCTCCCACGAAACCCAGCTCGAAAACGTGTTTGCCGGCGGCGATGCCGTGCGCGGCGCATCGACGCTGATCAAGGCCATCGGGGACGGCAAAAAAGTCGCCGAAGCCATCAAGGCGCGGGCCTTGGACGATACGCGGGTGCCGGCGGGCAGTTCCGGGAAAATCTCCGATTTCGGGGAACTGCACCGAAAAAGGGCCCGCCGTCAATTCGGAACCGAGCTGCCGGAGATCGGATTTGATCAGCGCGCAGGCTTCGACCTGGTTGTGCGCACCCTCGATGATGCCGCCGCTCAGCAAGAGGCCGACCGCTGCCTGTACTGTGACGAGGTGTGCAACGTTTGTGTTACGGTCTGCCCCAACCGGGCCAATGTCGGTTTTCAGATGGCGCCGGTCGCCTTCACCGTGCAGGAGGCCCGTCCCACTGGCGCTGACATTGAGATTGTGGACCTGGAACAGGTCCGCATCACCCAAGAACCCCAGGTTCTCAATATCGGCGACTACTGCAACGAATGCGGCAACTGTACCACCTTTTGCCCCACCAGCGGATCGCCCTTTCTGGACAAGGCCAAGTTCCATGTCACCGCCGACAGCTTCGCCGCTGCATCCCAGGGGTATTATTTCCGTCAAGACAATCTGTTGGAGTTCAAGCAGGACGGCCGCAGCGCCCGCCTCGAGATTACCGCCGACGGCTACATCTATGAAAGCGAGAACGTTCGGGCGACATTGGACCGAGACTACAAAGCCCGCAAAGTCGAGCTCAAGGGCAAAGAGCAGGAAGCTATCAGCCTGCGGCATGCGGCCGAAATGGCAATTTTGAGCCGGGCGGTTCGCGGACTGGCACCCTTAAATCTGAACGACCGGCCATCGTAAGGAAAGGAGTAATTGAAGGTCGTTTGTTAACAGCGGTCCAAATTAATTTTAATCTACATACGAGCGCCGCGGCTGGCCGCAAGTATCCAGTTTAATCGGAAAAGAAAGCAATGAACATCGAACATCGAACATCGAATTAATGTATTCTGTCTGTTTTAAAAAAAGAATGAGCAAAGCGATTCCATCCTTCGACATTCGATATTCGATATTCTGCGGTTCTGCGGTTCGCTTTTAAGGAAATTTCACATAAAGGTAAGGTGTCGGGTGTCAGTATTCAGACGACAGAAAACAGAAGACAGATGACAGATAGGGGAAATCCGCAAAATATCTTCTGTAGTCGGCCCTCTGTTTTCGGTCCTCTGTCTTCGGTCTTCTGGCGGCTGAAACCTGAAAACGGAAAACTGAGAACGGGAAACCTTGAGCCAAAAAACCAACAATATCGATTCTCCCCCAATAAGGAACCATAACCTATGGTCGACGACGATCTGAAAAACTTTCGCGCTGAAATCCTGCATTTTCTGGACGATCCCGCCGAGGTGGGTGACGACAACAGCTACGAATATTTCCCGGACGGCATTCTGATCGTGAAAAACGGCCGGGTCGAGGCCATCGGGCCTTCCCGCGACCTGCTTCCGGAATTGCCGGCCGAACTGGAGGTGATTCATTATCGCGACAGTTTGATCCTGCCGGGCTTTGTGGACTGCCACGTTCACTATCCCCAGACGGAAATAGTGGCGGCTTACGGTGAGCAGCTGCTGGAGTGGCTTGAAAACTACACATTCCCCACGGAACGGGAGTTTTCAGACCCCAACAAGGCCCGCCTGGTGGCCGAGCTCTTTCTGGACGAACTGCTGCGCAACGGGACCACCACGGCATTGGCTATTGCGACGGTGCATCCGCCTTCGGTTGACGCTTTCTTCACCGCAGCCCGCACCCGGCGTATGCGCATGATCTGCGGCAAGGTCCTCATGGATCGCAACGCGCCGGACTATCTGCTCGATACGCCGGAAACCGGATACCGCCAGAGCAAAGCGCTAATCGAGCGCTGGCACGGCAAAGGCCGGTTGAGTTATGCGGTCACGCCCCGATTTGCGCCCACATGCAGCGACGAACAGCTCACCAGGGCCGGGCGGCTGCTGCGCGAGCATCCCGATATCTATCTACACACCCACCTGGCCGAAAACCTCAAGGAGGTCCAATGGGTCAAAGAACTTTTCCCCCAGTGTTCGGGTTATCTGGATGTGTATGACCATTTCGGCCTGCTGGGCAGACATAGCATTTTCGCCCATTGTATTCATTTGAATGATAAGGAGTTCGAGCTGCTGCACCAAACCGGCTCAGGCATCGCCTTCTGCCCGACTTCCAATCTGTTTCTGGGCAGCGGTTTGTTCAATTTATCCAAGACGGAGGACAATAACGTCAACGTGGGATTCGGCACCGACACCGGTGCCGGGACCAGCTTTTCCTTGCTGCAGACCATAAACGAGGCCTACAAGACCCAGCAGCTGAGGGGCCACCGGCTTTCGCCGTTAAAATCCTTGTACCTGGCAACCCTGGGGGGGCCCGCACCCTGGATCTCGACGGGGTCATCGGCAACTTCAGCCCGGGCAAGGAGGCTGATTTTGTGGTGCTTGATTATCGCTCCACCCCCATCGTGAGCTTGCGGCTGGAGCGCTGCACCCAACTGGTGGACAAGCTTTTCGTCATGGCCATACTGGGAGACGACCGCGCCGTAAAAGCGACCTATGTGCTGGGTAAGGAAGCCTATTGTCGAAGTTAATTCGCTAGGTCGCAAAAGAAACTGATGAACATCGAACATCGAACATCGAACGTCCAACTTCGAATAATGATTCTGTCAATTTAATAAAAATCCGGCAAACTGGAACTGGCCTGCAAAATTCGAATTGATTAGAACCATAGCAAGATGCAGTTCAAGGGTTTTAAAATAGATAAAGCGTAGCGTCATCATTATTCGACGTTCGATGTTGAACGTTCGATGTTCGACGTTCAATCTGTTAACTGCGCTATTACTGCCCGGTGGCGCCCTTTTTTGCAGAGCGCGGACTCGGGGAAAACATAGACCCTTTTCTCATGAAAACCTGAAAGGAGAAATCATGGCCAATTCAACCCATTATCCCTTGTTTTCGCGCAATGATCTTAGCGCCTACTGGGCCCTGTTTACCGACAACCTCACCAACCTGATCGTTTTGAGCGGCATCTGCAAGTTCGTCTTCAAAATGCCTGACGAGATCGTTTTCGGGCGCATCGTCCCCGGCGCGGCCATCGCTATTCTTTTGGGGGTGTGCGTCTACACCTATCTGGCCAAACGCCTGGCCGAAAAGGAGCAGCGCAACGATGTGACGGCCCTGCCCTACGGCATCAGCACACCGGTGATGTTCGTCTACCTGTTCGGCGTCATCGGTCCCATCTACTGGTCCACCAACGATGCAGCCCTGGCCTGGCAGATCGGTATCGGGGCGGGATTCATGGGCGGCATTGTCGCGGGATTAGGGGCTGTGGTGGGGCCCTTTTTGAAAAAGGTCACCCCGCGGGCCGGTATGCTGGGAACCCTCTGCGGCATCGCCCTGGTTTTTATCGGCACCGTGCCCCTGACCATGGTTTTTGAAGAACCCCTGATCGGTTTTGTTTCTCTGACCATCGTCATGTGGGGCCTGGTGGGCCGCTTCAAGCTGCCGTTTAACATACCGGCCGGCCTGCTGGCCCTTATCTGCGGCACGGTCATTGCCTTGATCATCGGCAAATCCTCCTTCACTTTTGAGGGCATCGGTTTTTATCCGCCGATTCCTTTTTTCGGTGACATGTTTGCCGGGATACGGCACCTGTTTGCCCACACCGAGTTGTTTCTCGTATTGATCCCGGTTCAGATTTACAATTTCATCGAAACGATGAACAACGTGGAGTCGGCCGAGGCCGTGGGGGACAAGTACCCCGTGGGTGTGGCCATGGTTACCGACGGGATCGGCACCATGGTGGGGGCCCTGTTCGGCTCGCCCTTTCCCACTACGGTCTACATCGGTCACCCCGGTTATAAACGCATTAATGCCCGCTGCGGCTACGTGCTGGCGGTGGGGATCACCTTTTTTGTCGCCGCCGTTTTCGGTTTCATGGCCTTTTTAAACAACCTCGTACCCCTGGCGGCCACCGCCCCCATCCTGGTTTACGTGGCGGTCATTATCATTTCCGAAACGGCCCGAACCTGTCCGCGGCGCCACGGCATGGCCATCGCCATCGCCATGATGCCCCACATATCCGCTTTTTTAATGATCAAATGGGGCAGTATGACCAATGCCCTGCGCGATGTGGGCGCCCAGGCGGTTCCCGCTTTGACCGATCCCAAGATGATTGCGGCCATGGCCCAGCAGGGCGCCCACGTGATCGGGCACCAGATCCTGAGCCAGGGTGCCATTATCACCGGCCTGATGTGGGGGGCCTTCCTGGCATTGCTCATTGACGGCAAATTCAAGGAAGCCGGCGGCTTCATGCTGGTGGGGGCCGCCATGACCAGCCTGGGCATCATCCATTCGGCCGGTCTGCACTGGCCGCAATTCAACGGCATCGTCGGCGGCTATCTGTTCGTGGGACTGGGCATCCTGATCTATTCGATGGTTGCCAAGGTCGAAAAGCTGCCGGATGCATCGCAGGCGGCTTAAGCGGGAAAGGGTTCATTAAACAGTCAGGCTGCCAACGCCAATATTGCCGTTTTGATAGAAAAAGAAACTGATGAACATCGAACATCGAACACTGAACGTCCAACATCGAATAATGTATTCTGGCTATTTTAAAAAAGATTGAGCAAAGCGACTCCGCATTGGACGTTCGACGTTGGATGTTGGATGTTCGATGTTCAATTTTTTCACTTCTCAAATAGAACGAAGTTTAATACAAGGTATCTTTAATAAATAGACAATCTATCAAAAAGTAATGAATGAGGCCGCCGGTCTTATGGCCTCAAAACTTTATCAACAACAAATCGGGGTGACACCATGGCAGTAGGCAAAGCCGTTCAGAGAGTAGATGGAGTGGCCAAGGTCACCGGCAAGGCCCGTTATGTCGACGACTTCAGCATGCCGGGCATGCGGGTGGCTAAATATTTAAGGAGTACCGTGGCCCATGGCAGGGTGACGCGCATCGACACCAACCGGGCCAAAGGCCTGCCGGGGGTGGATGGGGTTTTTACCTTTGAAGATATTCCCAAGAATCGATTTGCCACCGCCGGGCATCCCTATTCCCTGGATCCCGCCCATACCGATGTGGCCGACCGGTTGATGCTGACCGATTACGTAAGGTATGAGGGTGACGAGATCGCCGTGGTAGTGGCCGAAAATGAGCTGATCGCCAGCAAGGCGCTGGCCCTCATCGAAGTGGAGTACGAGACCTATAAACCCCTCGTACGCCCGGACGATGTCATGGCGGAGGATGCACCCGAATTGCATCAACATACCCGCAACATCGTTAAGGAACACGGTTTTACGGCCGGCGGCGACGCCCGGCAGGCCCGGGATGAATCGGATCATCTGCTGGCGGGCACCTATGAAACACAGGTTCTGCAGCACTGCCACCTGGAGAATCACTCGGCCTATGCCTATATGGACGATCTGGATAAGATCGTAATTGTTTCCTCCACCCAGATTCCGCACATCGCGCGGCGCATCGTGGGCGAAGCCCTGGGGCACCCCCTTGGCCGGATCCGGGTCATCAAACCTCACATCGGCGGCGGTTTCGGCAACAAACAGGACGCGGTGCTGGAGCCTATGGTGGCGTTCTTGACCCTGAAGCTGGGCGGCGTTCCGGTGCGGCTGAAGCTGGATCGCGAAGAGTGCATGGCCGGCACCCGGGTGCGTCATCCCTTCCGGGTGAAGGTCGAAGTCGGCGTGCAAGAGGACGGCACCGTCAAGCTGATCGATTTCGAGGCGCTGTCCAACACCGGTGCCTATGCCTCCCATGGTCACTCGATCGTCTCGGCCGGATCGGCCAAATCCTATTATATGTATCCCAGGGCCGTCTACCGCTGTCAGGCCCGCACCATCTACAGCAATATACCTGCCGGCGGGGCCATGCGGGGATACGGTTCTCCGCAGATGACCTTTGTCATCGAGAGCATCATGGAGGAGGCGGCCCGGGCCCTGGGAATGGATTCGGTGGCGTTTCGGCTTTTAAATGCCGCCCGACGCGGCGATCAGAGCCGGATCAGCAAAAAACCGTTGCTGACCTGCGGATTGAGGGCCTGCCTCGAAAAAGGCAAGGAGCTGATCCGTTGGGATAAGAAACGGGCTAAGTGGCCCCAACAGCAGACGGGGCCGGTTCGTCGCGGCCTGGGCGTGGCCAGCTTCAGCTACGGCTCCGGCACCTACCCGGTCTGCGTGGAGACGGCCAGTGCCCGCATGGTGCTGAATCAGGACGGCTCGGTTCACCTCCAGGTGGGCGCCACCGAAATCGGGCAGGGATCGGATACCGCTTTCGCTCAGATGGCGGCCGAGACCCTGGGGGTAGCCATAGAACAGGTGCACGTCGTCTCCACCCAGGACACCGACATCGCGCCCTTTGACACCGGTGCCTATGCCTCCCGCCAGACCTATGTGGGCGGGCAGGCGGTAATGCGGACCGCCCGGCAGCTCAAAGAGAAGATTCTGGAATACGTGGACGCCATTTCGGATCTGGACGCCCGGGACCTCGATATCCATGACGGCCATATCGTTCTTGCCCGTATCCCGGACACAGCTGTCATGAGCCTTGCGGACGTCGCCGTGGACGCCTACTACCAGAAGAACCGCGGCAACCAGATCACGGCCGAGGTGGGCCATAAAACCCGCAGCAACGCCCATGTGTTCGGCTGCACCTTTGTGGATCTGGAGGTGGACATTCCGCTTTGCCGGGTCAAAATCAACGAAATCTACAACGTGCACGACTGCGGCTTGGTCATCAACCCGCTTAACGCCGAAGGCCAGGTCTACGGCGGCATGGCCATGGGCATCGGGGCGGCGCTCTATGAAAACCTCATGATCGATCCCGACTCGGGCCGGATCTATAACAACAATATGCTGGACTACAAGGTCCCCACCATCATGGACGTTCCCGATCTGGCGGCCGCCTTTGTAGAAACCCATGAACCCACCCACCCCTACGGCAGCAAAGCCTTGGGCGAGCCTCCGGTGCTATCGCCGGCGCCGGCGATCCGCAATGCCATTCTGGACGCCACCGCGGTGGCTGTCAATGAACTGCCTCTCAACCCCAAAACCCTGTGCCGATATTTTAAAGAAGCAGGGCTGATATAGGAGATCCCATGTTCGATATCGAAAGCTATCATAAAGCGGAATCGGTGGATGACGTCATTGCACGGTTGGTGCAGAACCCCAGGGCCATTCCCATGGCCGGCGGTACCGACATCCTGGTGCGGCTGCACCAGGGGAATCCTGATTACCGTCACGTGGTGGATATTCACGACGTTGCCGAACTGAAGAAAATCTCCCTTGAGTCCGACGGAACCATCGTGATCGGTTCCGGGGCGACCTTCAGCGATTTGATCGCGTCCCGCATCATTACCGAGAACATTCCGGTCCTGGCCCAGGGGGCCGCTGCGGTGGGGGGTCCCCAGGTGCGCAACCAAGCCACCGTGGGCGGCAATATATGCAACGGCGCGCCCAGTGCCGACAGCGCTGCGCCCCTGCTGGTATTAAACGCCGTGGTGGAGCTCAAAGGTCCCCAGGCCACGCGCCGGATGCCCCTGCACGAATTTTATCAGGGACCCGGACGGGTGGACCGGGAGCAGTCGGAAATCATGACGGCGCTGCGCATCGCGCCGGATGAATACCAGTGCTGGGTGGCAAGCTTCACCAAATATGCTATGCGCGATGCCATGGATATTGCCACCATCGGCTGCGCGGCGGCCTGCAGGCCTCAAGGCAAAAAGGTTCTCGCGCTGCGATTGGCATTTACCGTGGCCGGGCCCACGCCGCTGCGCTGCTGGAAGACCGAGGACAAAGCCCGGGGGGCCACCCTGGACCGGTCGCTTTTGCAGCTTGTGGGTGAATCCGTGCTCAACGACCTGCGGCCCCGCGATTCCTGGCGGGCCCCCAAGGATCTGCGCCGGCAGATTATTAAAACCCTGGCCCAACGCGTTTTAACCGAGGCCATAGACCAGAGCGGAGTGTCGCTATCATGAATCGAAATATATCCTGCACCATCAATGGCAAATCAGTCACCCTGGCGGTTGATATCCGTCAATCCCTGCTCGACGTTCTGAGGCACAATGGTTACACCGGCGTCAAGGAAGGCTGCAGCGTCGGGGAGTGCGGCGCCTGCACCGTGCTGTTGGACGACCTGCCGGTGGATGCCTGCCTCTACCTGGCGGTTTGGGCCGACGGGCGCACCATCCGAACCATCGAAGGGGAGTCCCGGGACGGCAAGTTGTCGCAAGTGCAGCAGGCTTACCTGGACACCGGTGCCGTACAGTGCGGCTTCTGCACCCCCGGCCTGGTCATGACCTCCACGGCTTTCGTGGAGAAGCACAAAGGACAGGCCGACGTTTCCCGCCATGAAATCCGGCGCGCCCACGCCGGCAACCTTTGCCGCTGCACCGGCTACGAAGGAATAATCAGGGCCGTTGAACAATGTCTGTCGGACAAGAACGCTGCCGCTGTGCCGGAGCAAGCCATATCATGTGAGCTGGAGTAAAATGACGACGGAAGCGGCAGCTGTCGTGCTGCTGCTTCAAGAGCTCGGTCGGTTCATCCGACCTCTGTTTTCTGTCTTCTGTACTCTGACACATGGGACCATATACCTGTAAACTGGATTAAAAAGGAGTTACCTATGAGCGAACAAACGAAGGAAGTTGACGGTCAGGAGCAAATGGACACATTCGACCTTATCTACAAACTGGAGGACAATCCTCCTGTAAAGGAAGGAATGTTTGCAGCCCTTCAGCACCTTTTGGCGATAATCGTGGGGATCATTACGCCCACCTTGATTATCGGGGGTGTCCTGGGCCTGGGCAGCGAGGTTCCCTATTTGATCAGTATGGCCCTGATAGTTTCAGGCGTGGCCACTTTCATCCAGGTCAAAAGGATCGGACCGGTGGGCTCCGGACTCTTGAGCATCCAGGGAACCAGTTTTGCTTTCCTGGGCGCCATATTAACGGCCGGATTTATGGTAAAGGGTCAGGGCGGCGGCCCGAAAGAGATTTTATCGACGATCTACGGCTTGTGTTTCTTCGGCGCGTTTATCGAGATGATCCTCAGCCGATTCCTGCAGCATCTGCGCAAAATAATTACGCCGGTCGTCACCGGAACGGTCGTGACCCTCATCGGGCTAAGCCTGGTCAAGGTGGGAATCACGGACATGGCCGGCGGCAAATGGCTGCTGGACAACAAACCGGAGCTGTTCGGAAGTGCGCAGAACCTTATCCTTGCCTTTATCGTCCTCGTTACCGTCCTTATCCTGGCCAGTCGCAAAAATCCGTTCCTGCGGATGGGCTCTATCGTAATCGGATTGATCGTGGGATACATCATTGCCGCGTTCATGGGCAAAGTCAATTTCAGCGCATTGCAGGGCTTGCCTATAATCAATGTCCCCATCCCGTTCAAATACGGATTCAGCTTCAGCTTGACCGCCTTCATCCCGGTCGCGTTTATCTATCTCATCACCACAATCGAATCGACGGGAGATCTCACGGCCACATCGATGGTCTCCGGCGAGCCCATCGAAGGGGACAAGTACATCGAAAGGATCAAGGGCGGTGTCCTGGGAGACGGTGTCAATTCCGCCATAGCCGCCATTTTCAATACGTTTCCCAATACGACCTTCAGTCAGAACAACGGTGTGATTCAGCTGACCGGCATTGCCAGCCGTTATGTGGGCATGTATCTGGCCGCTTTTCTGGTGATTCTCGGCTTGTTTCCGGTTGTGGGGGCCTTTTTCCGGTCATTGCCGAGCCCCGTGCTCGGGGGGGCTACCATTGTCATGTTCGGGACGGTCGGCGCGGCCGGTATCCGTATCATCGCCACCAGTAAGATAGACCGACGCGATATGCTAATTATGGCGGTTTCCTTCGGTCTGGGATTCGGCGTGGCCTATGTCCCCGAGTTTCTTAGCAAGGCGCCCAAGGCCATTCAGCAGATTTTCGGATCGGCGATAACCACCGGCGGGATTTCGGCCCTTCTGCTGAATGCCCTTCTACCGGGACGCAAGAATTAATTGAAGATTTGTGGAAAGAATTGAATTCTTCCTACAACTTATCCGGCTGGCAAAGATTTTCTGCCTTTGCCGCAGCACGGCCACACTTTTTGCAAACAAATTGTGGATTTCGAACAAACTTTTTATAGCCTTCAAGGTTGTTTTTGACATAACCCAAATTCTCTGCCATGCAAAGATGGGCTTCATGCCCCGAATGCGGCTCGGTGAGTTGTTCCGGAAAAGGAAACCAATCAGCCATTTTTTAAACTCCTTTCTTGCAAAGGTCACAGCCCAAACCTTTCTGGTATTATAATGGACCGGATCTATAACCGATTGGTCATAGTTCCGTAACAAATGTACAATTCAAAATTGATCCGTGATTCCTACCAGAATATAGGAATCAAAATCTTGGTGTCAATTGAAGCAACCAGCGCCGATGATTTCATTATCGAAGTTGATTATGGACCGCGTTTTGCCCCGCGAAAAATCAGCGCTATCTGTTCGGGCGGTACTTCGCAAACACGATAACTATCGGATGGCATCAACCTTCAGATTGTGGGATTATTAATGAACCAATGAAAAGTATCTGGATCAAAAATCCCCTGGCCGTATTTTCCCCGGAGGGCGTGGAAGCCGGCGGAGGGTTGGTGGTACGGGGCGCGCAAATCGTGGAAACGGTATCCGGTGGTCGCAAACCGTCCAGTGCTTTTGACGAGCTCTTTGACGCGGGCGAACACGTTGTGCTCCCCGGCCTGATCAATGTCCATCATCACTTTTACCAGACCCTCACCCGGGCCCTGCCCGCGGCCCTCGACAAGGAGCTTTTCCCCTGGCTGGAAACATTGTATCCCATCTGGGCCGGACTCACACCGGAGCATATCGCAATTTCCACCCGGCTGGCCCTGGCCGAATTGCTTTTGTCCGGCTGCACTATGGCCTCAGACCACCACTACGTTTTTCCCCAAGGCCTGGAGCAGGCCATCGACATTCAGATCGCCGAGGCCGGCAAGCTGGGCATGCGCGTGGCACCCACCCGGGGTTCGATGAGTTTGAGCCGCAAAGACGGCGGTCTGCCGCCCGAAGACGTCGTCCAGGATGCCGATACCATATTGGCTGATAGTGAGCGGCTAATCAGCCGATATCACCATAATGAAGCGGGCGCCATGGTGCAGCTCATTCTGGCGCCGTGCTCTCCCTTTTCAGTTACTGAGGAATTGATGGTCGAGACCGCCCGTCTGGCCCGCCGCCATGGCGTGCGCCTGCACACGCATTTGGCCGAAACCCACGACGAGACCAGCTATTGCCTGGACTTGTTTGGCGTTCGTCCCTTGGATTATCTGGAACAGGTGGAGTGGCTGGCAGGCGACGTGTGGCTGGCCCATGGCATCCATTTCGATGCGCAGGAGATCCGGCGTTTGGGAAGGGCCGGGACCGGCGTGTGCCACTGCCCCAGCTCCAACATGCTGCTGGCTTCGGGCATTTGTCCCGCTCTGGAGCTCGAAGCCGCCGGATCGCCGGTGGGGCTGGGTGTGGATGGTTCGGCCTCAAACGACGGCTCCAACCTCATGCAGGAGGCGCGCCAGGCCCTGCTTTTGCAGCGTCTGAAATACGGTTCAACCAAGGTCAGCCACCGCGACGTCCTGGGCTGGGCCACCAGGGGATCGGCCCGTTGCCTGGGCCGGGGAGATTTGGGTGAGATTTCAGCGGGCAAGCAGGCTGACTTGGCCCTGTTCAAGCTCGATGAGCTGCGCTTTTCCGGTGCGGGCGACCCCCTGGCCGCCCTGGTGTTGTGTGGCGCCCACCGGGCCGACCGGGTGATGGTGGCCGGCAAGTGGGTGGTTGAGTCGGGACAGATTCCCGGAATGGATCTATCCGCTTTGATGGCATCGCACCGCCGGTTGGCCGGTGACTTGCTAAACTGGGACAAGTTGCCCTAAGAGTATGAGATTGATTGAAATAATTTCCTTAATAAAGGAGGGAATTGAAAACTCTCTGCTTAGCGGTTGATATAAGCCCGGCGCTACTAGCGACCATGAGTTTACGGATTTAGCAATTCATCATGTGCGATAGTCCCTCATCGCAATGAAAAATACAAACCGAAAAAGCCGGATGGGCAAAATAATGCCCATCCGGCTTTTTGGGTCAAATGTATTTTTCCTTGTACCTTAAACCTTACACCTTTTACCTCCTCCTTACCACCCGCGGAGCAAATACTCGTGAATCGAATCGGCGGCCTTGCGTCCGGCGCCCATGGCCAGGATGACGGTGGCCGCTCCGGTGACGATATCGCCGCCGGCCCAGACGCCTTTTTTGTATGTCTTGCCGGTGGCCTCGTCGGCTTCGATGTAGCCCCATTTGTTCAGCTGCAGATCCGGGGTGGATTCGGTTAACAGGGGATTGGCGCCGGAGCCCACCGCCACCACGCACAGGTCGCATTCCAGCTCGAACTCCGAGCCCTCGATGGGCACGGGCCGGCGCCGGCCCGAGTCGTCGGGCTCGCCCAGCTCCATCTGCAGGCAGACCATGCCGGTCAACCGTCCCTTTTCATCACCCAGGTACTTAGTGGGATTGGTCAGCAGGAAGAATTCGATGCCCTCTTCCTCGGCATGATGAATTTCGGCGATCCTGGCAGGCATTTCCTGCCGGGAACGGCGGTAGACGATGCGCACTTTCTCGGCCCCCAGGCGCATGGCGGTCCGGGCCGAATCCATGGCCACGTTGCCGGCGCCCAGGACCACTACATTCCTGGCCCGCGGAATCGGGGTGTCCACATTGGGATACAGATAGGCTTTCATCAGGTTGGCCCGGGTCAGGTATTCGTTGGCGGAAAGAATCCCGATCAGGTTCTCCCCCGGAATATTCATAAAGCGGGGCAGCCCGGCACCGACGCCCAGATAGATGGCATCGTAGCCCTCTTCGAAGAGCTCATCCAGGCTGACGGTTCTCCCCACCACCGCGTTGCACTCCACCTGGACCCCCAGGCGTTCCAGAAAATTGACCTCCTGGGCGACGATGGCCTTGGGCAGTCTGAATTCGGGGATTCCGTAGACCAGCACCCCGCCGGATTTGTGAAAGGCTTCCATAACGGTCACGTCATGGCCTTTGACGATCAGATCGCCGGCCACGGTCAGACCCGAAGGACCGGACCCCACCACGGCAACTTTCTTGCCGGTGGGAGCGGCTGTGGGCGGAAGCTCCCCGGTGCCGTTTTCCCTTTCCCAGTCGGCCGCAAACCTCTCCAGATTGCCGATGGCCACCGGCTCGTCCCTTTTGCCGACGATGCACAGTCCTTCGCATTGAATCTCCTGGGGGCACACCCGGCCGCAGACCGCCGGCAGGCTGTTTTTCTGCCAGATGTGCCGGATGGACTTGGTGAAATCCCCGTCCTTGATCAGCTGGATGAATCCGGGGATGTCGATTTCAACCGGACAGCCGGCCACACAGTTCGGTTTTTTGCACTGCAGGCACCTGGCGGCCTCCCGCTGGGCCATCTCCGGTGTGTAACCGGTAGGGACCTCCAGAAAATTTTTGGCCCTCACCGCCGGCTCCTGTTCGGGCATCGACACCCTGGGAATCTTTTCTCTTTTGGTTTTTTTCTTAATTTCTTGCGCCATACCTTCCTCCCCCGGAATCATTCTGAAAATGCACTCGGGTGTTGATAATTTGCGGATCTATAAGCAATACTCAGGAATATTGAGGATAATATACAATCCACGCTTCTATTGTACATGCAGTACCGGAGTGATGGAGGAATATCCATTCCTCCAATACTTTGAAATTACTACAAAATCGCAACCTCATAGAAGCTTGGACTTATTTTCGTTCATCGGGCCGGATTTTATTGTCCTAGGCTTGCTCCAGGGTGCAGAAGTCGTTATAGCATTTCTGCTCATCCTCGCAGTAGGCCTGCAGCCGCAGCATCAGCTCGTCATAGTCTACCTGATGACCGTCGAATTCCGGCCCGTCCACGCAGGCGAATTTGGTCTGCCCGCCGATGGTGACGCGGCAGCCGCCGCACATTCCCGTCCCGTCCACCATGATCGGATTCAGGCTGACCAGGGTCGGAACGTTGAACTCCTTGGTAATCAAAGACACAAACTTCATCATCGGCACCGGCCCGATGGCCACCACCTGGTCGACCTTCTCGGTTTCGAGAATCTCTTTGAGGACATCGGTGACAAACCCGTGGTGTCCGTAGGAGCCGTCATCGGTGCATACGCGCAGTTCATGGGAGGCGGCCTTCATATGGTTTTCCATGATCAGCAGGTCTTTGCTGCGGGCGCCGATGATACTGATGACGTGGTTGTCGGCATCCTTCATCGCCCGGGTAATCGGGTGCAGCACGGCAATGCCGGTGCCGCCGCCGACGCAAACGACGTTGCCGACTTTTTCAACATGGGTCGGCCTGCCCAGAGGGCCGATGACATCCTGGTAGCTGTCGCCCACCTGCAGGGTCTTGAACAGGGCCGTGGACTTGCCGACAACCATATAAATAATCGTAATAGTGCCCTTTTCGGCGTCCGTTTCGGCCATGGTCAACGGAATGCGCTCCCCGTCTTCATTGGCCTTGAGGATGACAAATTGGTCGGGCTTGGCCTTGCGGGCAATTTTAGGCGCTTCGATCTCGTTGAGAATCACGTTGCCTGCGGACATCTCTTCGCGCTTGACAATTTTAAACATTTCAAACCTCCAGGGGTTTTATATTGGGTTTCACCTTGGGGCCGGAACGGGCGGCGGGCGCCGGTGAAATCCTCAAGAAGGGAAAATAATCTCAAAAGCAGGGCATTAAATCAAGGCAAATTGTTGAAAATGCCACAACGGGGTGATAAAGGCGGTCTGGTCGCTGGTAGCTGGCTTCTGGTCTCTGGCTGCTGGGAGCTGTTGGCTGGCTATTGGTATCTTGAAAAGGCCGCTCGGGTATTGTAACTGTTTCCTGTTTGATAAGTAACAGATTCAGAGATAGGGGGTAATCTCGTGAGCTCTATGAATCTGGAAATATGGCAGGAGGTGCGGAAGATAGTTATTGATATTCATAAAATCGATCGATAGGGATGTTGCCAAAAGCAAGTTGCCAGCAGCAACCTGATATAGGACAGTGACTTGAAGGAAGTTGCCAGAAAACAAGCTCCAGCAACAAGTGACCAGAGACCAGAACCCAGTGACAAGAATCCAGCATCAAGGCCCGATATTGTATAACCGGCACGTATTCTCCCAGACAATCCGGGCCAACTCGGCAGGATCATCCCGGCGCACCGCGGCCAGTTTTAAAAGCACTGATTTGACAAAGGCCGGTTCGTTGCGACGGGTGTGATTTTTTTCCGGAGCGGGTGTCAGATAGGGGGCATCGGTTTCCACCAAGAGTCGCTCGGCCGGGATGGCCGGGACCTGCTCGCGCAGGCGGGCGCCGCGGCTTTGGATGGTGATGATGCCGGTGATGCCGATGTGAAGTCCCAGGTCGATGTATTTGTTGAGTTCATCGCGTGTACCGCTGAAGCAGTGGACAACCCCTTCAATGTTTCTGGGGGCATGCTTTATCAGCATTTCAAGAAAACGCCCATTGCTGTCGCGCTCGTGGAAGATCATCGGAAGATCCAACTGGCCGGCGATTTCCAGCTGCCGGCGGAACCATCTTTCCTGATCTTCTCGCGGAGAGTACATCCGGTTAAAGTCCAGCCCGATTTCCCCCCAGGCGCGCACCGCCTTGTTGTCCGCCAGACCAACCAGGTCCTGGAGAATTGCTTCGTCGCAGTTTTTGACATCATGGGGATGGACGCCCACCGAAGCATAGATGCCTCGGTGCGATTGCGCCAGGGCTACCGCTATGGCCGAGGTGCGTTTGTTAATCCCGATGGTCATCATGCGGGTCACACCGGCGCGGCGGGCCCGGTCAAGGGTGTTTTCAAGATCGCGCCTGTAGGACTTGTCGTCGAGATGACAATGGCTGTCGAAAATATCCATGCTTATCCACTATTTTGGGTGTTCATGTTATGTATAGATCATGGCTAATGGCACACGGCATCCGGCTCAAGGTTAATAATGAAACAATCATCTGCCGTGCGCCGTGAGCCACAAGTCCAGCGATCAGTAACGAGTAACCATTGACCAGTGGTAAGTAGCCAGCCACCAGAAACCAGAGGCCAATAGCCAGCGACAAGCACCCAGCGACCAGAGACCAGTGACCAGTTACTTGGACATAAGGTGCGAAACCGCCTGCTCAAGGCCGTCGATACTGAGCTCGAACATGGGGAAAATCTCGCGGATGACGTTGATGGTGCGGGTGTAGTCCCACATGGAGGCGGGGATGGGGTTCAGCCAGACGGCGTGGTCAAAGGTGTCCGCCAGAAATCTGAGGCATTCGATGCTGGGCAGGCCGCTGCGCTCTTCCAGGTGGATCGACCCGTCGGTGGCCATGAGTTCATAGGGCGCCATACTGGCATCGCCCACCAGTATCAGGCGGGTTTCCGGGTCTTTGCGGGTAAACTCATCGATGCGCCGGGGCTTTTTGTAGCGCGCCGGATCCTTCCAGAGAGTGCTGTAAACGGTGTTGTGGAAAAAATAGGTCTTCAGATCCTTGAACTGGGCTCCGGCGTAGTCGAAAAGGGTCTGCACCACCTGAACGTATGGGTCCATCGACCAGCCGCCGTTGTCGATCGCCAGGATCACTTTCAGCCGGTCTTTGAGGCGCCGGTCAAAGACGATCTCGATCTCACCACCGTTTTTCATGGTCTGGTATATGGTTTCGTCGATGTTGACCTCGTCTTTGGGACCTACCGGAATCAGGTTGCGCAGCCGCTTCAAAGCCTCTCCGACCATGGCATGGGTCAGCGGTCCGCTTTGGGAATAGTCTTTGTAGCGCCTGTCCATGGCCACTTTGACGGCCGATTTGTTCCCGGACACGCCCCCGACCCGCATGCCCCCAGGGTGATATCCCGAATGGCCCACCGGGGAGTAGCCGCCGGTGCCGATCCACTTGCCGCCGCCATGATGCTCGCCGGTCTGATCTTTGAGGCGCTCTTTGAAATAGTCGATCAACTCTTCGGGGGTAAGCTTGGTGAGGGCGGATTCATCCACTCCCAGCAGTTTGGAAAGCTCGCGGGGATTTTGCAGCCAGGCCTCCAGCAGGTTGCGGGCCATCTCATCGAGTTCCATGCCTTCGTAATCGGGCAGTTCAACCCCCTCGAAATGATAGGCAAACACCTGGTCGAACAGATCGAACCAGCGCTCGCTCTTTACGAGAATGGCCCGCGATGAGGTGTAAAAATCATCCAGGGACGTCACCAGTCCCCGAGAAAGGGCCTTTTGGAGGGTCAAAAAAGCCGTCGGGCTGACCGGAACGCCGACTTCCTTTAATTTGTAAAAAAAATCGACAAACATATCTCAAGCTTCGCTTGGCATAGAGCATGGCGCATATAGCATGGTGAAAAGGACCGCAGAACCACAGACGCGCTCTGCGCTCTGCTCCTTGCCCTCTGCGATTCAGTTGAATCTTCTTCCGTTGACCGCCGCCTGGGCCCGGGCATAATCCGGGCTTTTTTTGAACAATACCCCGAGATAGGGCAGGTCCCCTTTGGCCAGGCGTTTGGGTTTGAAGTCCGGATCGGCGGTCAGGGCCCGGATCCAGTTTATCAATTCACGGGTGGCGGGTTTCTTTTCGATGCCGTCGACCTGGCGCAGGCGATAAAAGGCCGAAATGGACTTGTCCATCAGGTCGTTGTCGAGTTCGGGGAAATGCACACCGATAATCTGTCGCATCATATCCGGATCGGGAAAGGCAATGTGATGAAAATTGCAACGCCCCAGAAAAGGATCGGAAAGATCTTTTTTGGCGTTGGAGGTGATAATGATCACCGGCCGGGATTTGGCTGCAACGGTTTTATCGATTTCGATAATATCGAATTCCATCTGATCGAGCACATCGAGCATGTCATCCTGGAAATCGGTGTCGGCTTTGTCGATTTCATCGATAAACAGTACGGTGCGGGCGTCGGATGTAAACGCCTGGCCGATGCGGCCCATCTTAATATAGTCTTCGATATTGCTGACATCCCGACTGGAGTCCCCGAAGCGGCTGTCATTGAGGCGGGTCAGCGTGTCATACTGGTACAAGGCATCGACCAGCTTCATGCTCGACTTGACGTTCAAGACGATCAGCGGCATTCGCAGACTTTCGGCAATGGCATGGGCCAGCATGGTCTTGCCGGTGCCGGGCTCACCTTTGAGCAGCAGCGGCATCTCGAGCGCCATCGAGATATTGACGATTTTGGCCAATTCCTCGTCCAATACGTAACGGGTCGCCCCGTCGAACCTGTCACCACTTTCGTTTTCCAACATGGATCTCCCCACTTTCGATTTATTGGTATGCAGAGATTACGACGTTGATCATAGTCTGAATTAGAAGCCTTCTACCAGCCGGGGTGGAAGTTATTGGTTATTCGCTATTAGTTAATAGTTTTAAAGGAATGAATCCTAATATTATATCATTAGCAGATGAATGGTGATTGATATTGAATTCTAATAACCATTAACCAATAACTCCTAATTAAGCGTTCTGCGCTCTAATTAAAAGCCCATATTGGTTCGGTTAGCTGGATCTTTCATCGCCTCAGCGCCATACCCTATGCGCCCTGCCCTATGCACCATGCCCGCAAGATATCGTTTTCTTAGTTCCCGCGAAACCACCCTGGTAAGGGTAAGCACTTTTCGGGCAAGATCAATGCTCAAGGTTCCGGCGCCGCAGGTCGGCGTTATCAGCGATTGACGAATCAATTGATGCGGATCGACTCCCAGGGCTTCGATCTGATTAATCTTTGCTTCCATCTGGTCCACCAGGGAAGCGGCCGTTTCCCGCTGCAGGTCAACGGCGTTTAGCGTCGGCACAATTCCCCAGGCCAATAATTTTCCGGCGTCGATAAAGGCTTTTATCTGATCCGGATAAAGGACAAACCGGTCGAAATAGGCATAGGCATCGAAGCTGACGATATCGGCCGAAGATTCGAGCACCAGCGACCAGTCGGTGTTGGCACACACATGCACGCCAACCAAACCGCCCGATTGATGAACCGATTCGAATACCTCCTCGAAACACTCACTCACCTCTTGGCGGGAGATGCTGGTAAACCCGGATGAACCAAAACCGGCCAGGCCGGGCTCGTCAAAAAAAATAAGCACCGGTTTGCTGAATTGCGACAACCGCTGTACCTGCCAGCGGGCTTTCAGGGACAGCAGTTTAACGGCTGCATCCCGGATCTGCGGTTCATAAAATATGGCCCGCTTCTCGATATCGACGGTGCCGGTACAAAACGTGAAAGGGCCCGTTATCTGTCCCTTGACGGCGACCGCAGCACCGGTGTCGGCCTCAAGCCGTCGCAGCAGTGTGTAGAATCCCGGAGCGGCACCCTCATTGAGAGCAAACCGGGAGCCATCCAGTTCCATGGTTCCCTCAATAATCGCCAGGTATTCTTCGTAGAATCGGAGCAGCTCATCGTCGAAAATCTCAGCGTCTGTGTCGACAAACAACCCGTCATTGTCCCGGCACAACCCCGGCAGCCCGGGCGTGAACTGCACCATCATTCCCTCGCCCCGATTTACCGTAAGCTGGGCCCACATCGGGATCTCGGGCATGTATTCCAGGATCAGATCCATGGCATTGTCATGGTTTGTCAAAGGGAGACTGCCGATCAACGTCGGCAAGCTGTTGGCCTGAAATCTGTCAGCCACCTTGCAGGCTCCTTTCCTTTCAAGGGCCGGATAATTCTTAAGAAATATCCGCTGTCGCTGTTTGGCTCTGCCGTCTTGTATCAAACTTTAATTAAATATCTCGCAGAGTCCGCTGAGCGCATAAAGCTTTTTTTTAATTTTCTCTGAGAGCTCTGCAGACTCTGTGAGAGGCAAAATGACTTGAGTTTCATTTCCGATCGGACCGGACGCTTGCGGCCAGCGGCGATGCTTATATGAAACTATCTCAATATTATTAACTCTCGCAAAGACGCAAAGCCCGCCAAGGAAATGATTAAAAATATATTTTCTTAGCGCCTTGGCGTCTTTGCGTGAATATAATCAATTTCTTTTCCGATCAGACCGGCTGTCCTTTTGCCGGCGGGTGCGCTCGAGTTGAATCTGTGCAAATTTTTCAGGTTACCATGGTCATTTCAGTTTCGCAAGAATATACCGCTTTGGCAGTTAGGTTCTCAAATCCCGGAGGTTGCTATAACAAGCGACAGACCATCCCGGCCTGCAAAGCGGTTTTGTGGCAACGTCCCTTTAGCACTGGAAAATGGCGACGTGAAATGATTGACACGATTATAGCCTGATGGTATATTCAGTTCGTCCGTGAAGCTGGCAGAATTTTTCACCGCCAACCAAGGGTTGAGGCAAACCGCCGGGACTCGGGTGGCCCGACAACCCCAGCGGATCGGCCACGGAAAATTTGAACAAAGCACCCGTATGTTCACCATATTGTCAATGTCTGGATACTTTCGGAGCACCCGGTGTCGAAGATCATTTCATTTGAGGATAAAAAAGGCCTTGCCAAGGAAAAGCAGGCTGCTTTAATAAGAATGCGCAAGGTCCAGGCCGTTCGAAAAGTTTTTCAGTGCACCCACTGCGCCCTCAAGTGTGAAAAATGCGGCTCCCAGATCAGCGGTGAATCGGGCGGCTCCGACACATATCAACGCAAACTGAATGTCCCTTACAATTTTTGCGACGAGTGTTCGGATGAGTATCTGGACTATATCGAGCGGCTGCAGGGGGGAGGGGATCAGGATTGCTACTGGCATAATGAGGCCTGGCTTGATGCCTGGAAGAAATGGATCGATTATCAAAGCAGCGTTGATCAGTACTTAAAATCAAAAGAGTTCAAGCAGTTGCTAAATGAGCTCAAACAAACCGGGCCTGAGGAATAGGAGGGAACATGTTTGGAATCGGAATGCCGGAACTCATTATAATTTTAGTCATCATCCTCATCATATTCGGTGCCGGCAAGTTGCCGGAAATCGGCGCCGGAATGGGCAAAGCCATTCGAAACTTCAAGGGTGCCTCCGACGAAGAGGAAAAAAAGGAACCTGAAAAAATTGAAGAGGAAAAGCAGGCCTGAGTCATCTACGCCCGCCAATAAGCCCAAAGTTTGAGTCGATTGTCGAGCCAATCTGTCCGATGTTAAAAGACCGGATCTTGCCCCCAATTAAACCAAAATGAAAAAAATGGCGTAAAACGACAACGTTTTACGCCATTTTTTATCTAAATTGCAGCCGTCTTGTCTAAAAGGGGATATCATCATCCTCGGGACCCGGAGGCCCCGGCGCACCCTGGAATCCTCCGCCCATACCGCCCTGAGGTCTGCCGCCGTCGGTCATATCGCGGCTGCCCAGAAACTGGATATCAGTGGCTACGATCTCGGTGGTGTAGCGTTTGTTGCCGTCACGATCGTCCCAGCTGCGAGTCTGAATGCGGCCCTCGACATAGACCTGCCTTCCCTTTGAAAGGTATTCCCCGCAAATTTCACCGAGCCTTCGCCAGGCCACGATGCGGTGCCATTCAGTGCGTTCCTGCCTTTCACCGCTGTCTTTATCTCTCCATTCCTCTGAGGTGGCGATGCTGAAATTGGCAACCGCAACTCCGCTGGGGGTGTAACGAACTTCGGGATCACTGCCCAGTCGCCCGATCAGAATAGCCTTGTTTATACCTGCCATTACTTCCTCCTTCGATTGAAGATCCATTAAGATTGAAGAGTGATACAGCAAACACTTGGGGTTGTCAACCGGATGCTGGTTGCTGGCTTCTGGTCGCTGGCTTCTGGTCTCTGGTCACTGGCTACTGGCTGGCGGTCGCTGGTCTCTGGTTGCCGGGGTCTGGTGTCTTGACACTGGTTCTGGGTTGTTGGTAACTGTCTCTATGGTACTGTTCATTGGCAACTATCAAACTGTCTCTTGCGCGATAATTAATTGAATCAGAAATCGGTAACATGGCAAAATACCAGTTATTTGCAACCAGCAATCAAACGCAAGCAAACTTGCGCTATCAGCCAGCAACCAGAGACCAAAAACAAGCGACAAGAAGCCAGGAACCAGCAGCGAGCAACCAGTGGCCAGTAACCAGCAACAATCGACCAGCAACCAGTAGCCAGCGACCAGTAACCAGTAACCAGCGACCAGTGACCAGTAACCAGTAGCCAGCGACCAGTAACCAGCGACCAGCAACCAGTAGCCAGCGACCAGTAACCAGGAACCAGCCGCATGCCCCCTGAAACGTCTCTAACAAAACGCATCAGACGCCATGTCATCGGGCGCCGGCGCACCTATTTCGCGGCAGCAGCTCCAGGGTTCGAAGCACTTTGCCGTGATGAGTTGGCGGAGCCGGGCCTTGCTGTTGAGACGGCGTCGATCGTGGACGGCGGCGTCGAGTTTGAAGGGCGGCTGGAGGATTGCTATCTGGCCAATCTGCATCTGCGTACCGCCGGCCGCATTTTGATGCGCATCGATGGGTTCCGGGCGACCGGTTTCGGACAGCTTGAAAAAAAGCTGGCTGGAATCCCTTGGGAACTTTACCTGCCGTTGGCCGGATTGCCGCAGGTGCATGTCACCGTCCGGCACTGCCGGCTTTATCATTCCGCCGCCATCGGCCAGCGTGTTGCGGATTGCATCTCGAGCCGGCTGTTCAACGGCGGCATCAACGGCAGAGGGAAAAAAGAGATCCGGTCCGATCTTAGCGTATTCGTTCGGGGGGCGGACGATCGCTTCACCGTATCCATCGACAGTAGCGGCAAACATCTGCACAAACGCGGGTTGAAACGCCATCCCGGCAGGGCGCCTATCCGGGAAACCATGGCGGCTGCGGCTTTGCGAATGATCGGCTACGACGGCACACAGCCATTGTTGGACCCCATGTGCGGCACGGGGACTTTTTCCCTGGAAGCCGCCTTGATAGCAGCCAACATACCTCCGGGGTGGTTCAGAGAATTTGCGTTTATGAGCTGGCCTTCTTTCAGCCCCAAGCGCTGGGAGTATCTGAAAGGCCGGTGTGAAGCCGAATTCACCGACCGCCCAAAACCGCTGATATTTGCTTCCGACCGGGATTCATCTGCCTGCCGCCGGCTTGAAACGTGCGTTCGCCAAAACCGGCTGGCAAACTCTATTACGGTGTCCCGCAAGGATTTTTTTGATTTGCTGCCGGCAAAAATAACCCGGGGAAAAGGGGTGGTCGCCATCAATCCGCCCTACGGCAAACGCCTGGGAAGGTTCGAAGAAAGCCAAGCCCTATTTTCCGCGATCGGTGAAAAACTGGACCGGGAGTACAGGGGCTGGAAAGTGATTCTGGTCGCCCCCCATCGAACGTTCGTCCAGAAGATCCCCTTCAAACTCCATACCCAACATTTCTTTCACGGAGGGCTGAAGCCGGTTCTGATGACCGGGAAAATACCCTGACCTGGTGGTTTTAACAACTGTCAACCTAATTAACGGAATTCCAAACTTATATGAAACTACATTAAAAAGCGAACCGCAGAACCGCAGAATGTCGAATAACGAATTTCGAAGGATGGATTCGCTCCGCTCAAACTTTTTTAAAAAGGATAGAATACATTATTCGATGTTCGATGTTGGACGTTGGATGTTCGACGTTCATTTGTTTCTTCTACGATCAGACTGGACGCTCGCAACCGGCAGGAGCCGTTTGCATGAAACTATTTTATTTTTTGCCTCACGCAAAGCCGCAAAGCAAATGATCAATATAATCTTGGCGTCTTTGCGCCTTGGCGTGAAAATCAACAGCTCTTTCTTCGATCTGGCCGGCTGCCTTTTGCCGGAGGCTGCGCTCGTATCCAACTTTGGCGACCGCACCCTTATTCCTCATGGCTAAGTCGGCCGGTTTTGATTTCCGTAGCGGTTGTAGGAAATTTTCTCGAATTCAAGGGATTCCTGCGCGTGGGGCGCTTTTTCCTCCGCGGGGTAGCCAACCGCTACAATAGCCTCCACTTCCACGTTATCGGAAAGCCCCAGCAGTTCAGCCACGCGATCCCGGGCCGGGCGACCATCGGAGTGATCGCGTTTGCGGATCTGGATCCAGCAGCTGCCCAGCCCCAGGGAAGCCGCCGCCAGATGGATAAACGTAGTGGCAATGGAGGCATCCTCTACCCAGACGTCACATTTTTTCACATCGGCGCACACCACAATGCCCAGGGCGGCGTCTTTCAAAAAGCTGGCGCCATGGGGTTTGGCTTCGGACAGCTGCGCGAGCAAATCTTTATCGGTTACCACCACGAATTCCCAAGGTTTGCGGTTGTTCGAAGACGGGGAGCGCAAAGCGGCTTCCACGAGCAGATCGATTGTTTCCGAGTCGATGGGTTTGTTTTCATAACGACGAATGCTGCGACGGCTGCGGATAAGTGAATGAAACATGTCGGCACCTTTCTCGTTGCGGCCGGATGATTCAAGAATCCGGCCGCGATAACAGATTTATTTGTACCAGAAACCATCTCAAATCCCCCTCAGGCGGATCTGAGATGGCTCCTTATTAGAACATGGTCCTTTGAAGAAGACAAATAAATCTTGCCTTAATTTATAAAACCGTAATAAAGACTAAGAGTATAAGCAGGATTTCCGGGTTTTGCAATATTGGCAGCAACAGGAAATTCACCGACCGTCGAAACCGTTCCTGCCTTTCGGCTCCCGGCCCTGAACATTTGGCCATTTACTACCATCCAGGATCATTTGCCTGGCAAGTCCCCAAACTCAGTAATTGCTTCAAATCATGTAAAGGAGACACGGCATGAAAGAAATCAGCGAGTTAAACTTTCCGGAAGATCTGAGGTACAGCGATGATCACGAGTGGACCAAACAGGTTGACGGAGTCGTGCGTATCGGCATCTCCGACTATGCCCAGGACCAGCTGGGAGACATTGTTTTTGTCGAGCTACCCGAGGTCGGCGACACCTTCGAAAAAGGTGAAGAGTTCGGAACCGTTGAATCCGTTAAAGCGGTCTCCGAGCTTTACATGCCGGTGGGCGGGGAGATCACAGCTGTCAACGAATCCCTCGAGGAATCGCCGGAACTGGTTAACAATGATCCCTATTCCGGTGGCTGGATGGTCGATGTCAAAGCAGACAACCCGGAGGAGTTAGACGCCCTCAAGGATCGAAACGCATATCTCGACACGCTGAAAGGATAATGCGATGAGGTATCTACCCCAGACCCGTGAAGATATCGACAGAATGCTTCAGGTTGTGGGTGTCGACAGCCTCGAGGGGCTGTTTGCCGGTATCCCCGACGATTGCCGGCGCAAAGAAGATCTGAGACTGCCCGAACCGCTGACCGAATGGGAACTGAATCTGCGGATGGACGAATTGGCCGGCGCCATGGCGGCGGCACCCCGCTACAAGGTTTTTGTGGGGGCGGGATCCTATCACCACCACATCCCAGAAGTCGTCCGGCAGCTGTTGAGCCGTTCCGAGGTCTATACGGCCTACACGCCTTACCAGCCTGAAATCAGCCAGGGAACGCTGCAGGCGATCTACGAATACCAGACCCTGGTGACGCGGCTTCTGGGCATGGAGGTGGCCAACGCCTCCCTGTACGACGGCGCTTCCGCCCTGGCCGAGGCGCTGCTCATGGCCATCCGCATCACCCGCCGCAAGAAGGTGGCTGTATCCCGAGCGGTTCATCCCGCCTACCGCAGGGTCGTTCGGACCTATTTTGCCCCCACCGGATACGAGATCGTCGAAATTCCCTACGGCCCGGACGGGAGAACCGATTTTAGCAGCTTGCAAGAACTGGGGGACCTGGCCGGCGTGGCCGTTCAATCCCCCAATTTTTTCGGCTGCATCGAGGATCTGCAGTCCGCCGCGGACAGGGTCCACAGCGACAATAAAACCCTTTTCGTGACCGCTTTCAGCGAACCGCTGGCTTACGGAATCATGAAAAGACCGGGTGACTGCGGCGCCGACATCGCCTGCGGGGAAGGCCAGAGCTTTGGTATTCCCCAGTCCTTCGGCGGTCCCGGCCTCGGCATCTTCACCGCCAACAAGAAACACGTCCGCAACATGCCCGGCCGCCTAATCGGCAAGACCGTGGATCGGCAGGGTCGTCCGGGCTTCGTGCTCACTCTGGCCACCCGTGAGCAGCACATTCGCCGCGAGCGGGCCACTTCCAACATATGCTCCAACCAGGGGCTGTGCGCCACCACAGCTGCCATGTACCTGGCAGCCCTGGGCGGCACCGGGATACGCGAACTGGCTCAACTGAATCACGATAAGGCCGCTTACCTCAAAACGGCCTTTACCAAAGCCGGTCTGGCCATCCCTTTTGAATCGCCGGTATTCAATGAATTCGTCGTGGCATTTCCGCAGGGGTTTGAAAAGACCCATCGGCGGCTGCTTGAGAAAAAGATCGTGGCCGGACTGCCCATCTCACCGTACTACCCCGAGCTAGGCGGACACTATCTGTTTTGCGTCACGGAAACGGCCACCAGGGAGGACTTGGATGTATTGATTGAGGAGGTCACCAGATGACAGAATTGACAGGCACGACTGGCCATATCTTCAACGAGCCTTTGCTTTGGGAGAAAGGCTCGACCGGCCGGACCGGTTTTTCGCTCCCACGGCGCGATGTGGACACCGTCGCCGTGGACCCGGCGGTGGCCGGGAGCGGACCCGATTTCCCCGATCTGAGTGAACTGGACGTGGTCCGACATTTTACCCGGTTGTCGCAGTGGAACTTCGGTGTCGACAGCGGCATGTACCCTCTGGGATCCTGCACGATGAAATATAATCCCAAAACCAACGAGCGGCAGGCCGCTTTGCCCGGATTCGCCGGTGCCCACCCCCTGCTGCCGGCGCCCCTGTCCCAGGGTGCCCTAAGACTAATGTTCGAACTCGAAAGATTCCTGGCAGAGGTCACCGGGTTTCCCGCGGTCAGCCTGCAGCCCGCGGCCGGGTCACAGGGTGAGCTGGCCGGCATGCTGATCTTTTATGCCTACCACCGCAGCAAAGGCCGGCCCCGCTCCAAGATTTTGATCCCTGATACCGCCCACGGCACCAATCCCGCCAGCGGGGCGCTGTGCGGCTTTAAAGCGGTGCCGGTAAAATCCAACACGCAGGGGGTATTGTCGCCGGACGCGGTGGCCGAGCTCATGGACGACGACACCACCGGCATCATGGTCACCAACCCCAACACCCTGGGATTGTTCGAAGACAACATCCGGCAAATCGCCCGAATCGTTCACGACCGGGGCGGTCTTGTCTACGGCGATGGCGCCAACATGAACGCCGTCATGGGGATTGTCGACATGGCCAGCACCGGCGTGGATGTTCTGCACCTCAACCTTCACAAGACCTTTTCGACCCCCCACGGCGGCGGCGGACCGGGCAGCGGACCGGTTTGCGTCACCCGGGAGTTGGAAAAATTCCTGCCCGTGCCGCGCGTGGTCAAAAACGGTGACGGGTATGAGCTTTGTGAAGACTATCCCGAATCCGTCGGCCGGGTTCACGCTTTTTACGGCAATTTCAGCGTCCTGATCAAGGCCTACGCCTACATCCTGAGCATGGGAGCGGCCTTGAAGGAAGCCAGCCAGTATGCGGTTTTGAATGCCAACTATATCCGTGAAAATCTCAAAGGCGTGTTTCACCTGCCCTATGACCGGCCTTGCATGCACGAATGCGTGTTTACGGACGAACGCCAGGCCGAGTTCAAGGTGGCCACACTGGACATTGCCAAACGGCTCATGGATTACGGCTTTCATCCCCCCACCGTTTACTTTCCGCTGGTGGTAAACGGTGCCATCATGATCGAGCCGACCGAATCCGAATCCAGGGAAACCATCGATCAGTTTATCGAAGCGATGAAGAGCATCGCCCGTGAAGCGCGGGAGAACCCCGCGCTGTTGCATGAAGCACCGCAAAATCCTAAAGTGCAGCGGCTGGATGAAACCCTGGCCGCACGCACGCCCTGCCTGACGGATTAGGACAGGTTTTCAGGTGTTCCGCCGGAGGCGGATCGGGTTTCAGGAAATAATATGACGTAATAGCTAATTGTGTATATCTTGACTAGATTGGTGAAAACATTGGAGCAAATGACTCCAGGGGGAAGGCCGCGCAGGCAACCATCCTAAAAATAGGATTTATTAGATGCTCAAGGTTTCAGTGTCCGAATTTGGTTGTGGAGATCCTGACACCTGAAACCTGACACCTGAAACCCAGGAACAGATTAGATCTACAGCATTGCTGATCGCCTCTGATCTGACCCCGAGGACTCGGTTTTCGAATTTGAAGAGACGGTGCGGGAGGATTTAATTATGAACGACGAACTAAAACGAACCGTTTTTCATGAGCGCCATGTGGCGCTGAAGGCGACGATGGTTGATTTCGGCGGATGGCACATGCCGGTTCAGTATCCGAATGGAATTTTACAGGAACATCTGGCAACCCGCATGCAGGCCGGCCTTTTCGACGTATCTCACATGGGCCGTTTCATCATATCAGGTCCAAAGGGGCTGGATTTTCTGCAGCATGTCCTTTCCAACAATGCGGCCGGTTTAGAGGTCAATGAAAGCCAGTACACCATGATCCCCAACGAACAGGGTGGTGCCGTCGATGATGCCTACCTTTACCGGTTCTACGAAGACGAGTACCTGCTGGTGGTCAACGCCGCCAACCGGGAAAAGGACTGGCAGCATTTTCAGCAGACGCTTGAGGATTTTGGCGGGGTGGCGCTGGTCGATAAAACGGCCGACCTGGCGATGCTCAGCCTCCAGGGGCCCCGGGCCAAGGAGATTATGGCGGCTGTCATCGAAACCGGCCGCCTGCCGGAGCCGATGCGCAACCAGCTGTCGACGGCGACCATCAAAGGCACCGAGGTTCTTATCGCCAGGACCGGCTATACCGGAGAGCCCCTGTGCTTCGAACTTTTTATCCCGCGCCCGGCAGCCCTGATGCTGTGGGACCTGCTGTGTAAAAACGGTGCAACACCTGTCGGTCTCGGCGCCAGGGACACCCTGCGCCTGGAAGCCGGCCTGCCCCTGTACGGGCATGAGCTGGGGATGGATCCCGAAAACAAGGAGATCCCCATTTTCGCCTGCCCCTTGGCCCGCTTTGCGGTCAGTCTCTCGCCGCTGAAAGGCGAGTTTATCGGAAAAAGCGCCCTGACCCGTCAATCCGAAGCCTATCAAAAAGTCGTCAATCGCGATTACAGCCGCGTGGAGGATCTGCCGCAGATGATCGTGCCGGTGGCCCTGACCGGCAAAGGGGTGGCCCGGGCCGGCAGCCGGGTTTTCGCAAACGGCCGCCCGGCGGGATTTGTGACCAGCGGAACCGTGGTGCCGTACTGGGAGTTCCACGGAGAGGGAATCGACTCCCGCATCGCCGAGGAAACCGGGCGGCGCGCGATTGCGCTGGCACTGCTGGACAGCCGCCTGATGGAAGGCGACAGTGTTGAAATCGAGATAAGGCGCAAAAAGGTTGCCGGGGTGATCGTGCCCTATTTTTTGAGGAGTGAAGCCCCGCCCTTCGCCCGCGCCATCAACCTGGTGACGGAAGCACCGCAGATCGACGCGGCCCCCGCCGAAGAAGCGGCCGTCGACAAGGTGAACACTCTGCTGGCCAAGGCCGTCGCCAATACGCGCTGGCGGCAGCAGGACTGTATCAATCTGATCCCTTCAGAACAGTCGCCCTCGGCGATCACCCGACTGCTGACCGTCATGGATCCGGTCTGCCGCTACGGCGAACACAAGGGCGTCAAAGCCTTCGATGAGGCCGAAGTGTTTTACTACCAGGGGACCGATTTTATCGCCGAAGTCGAAGAATTGCTGATGGCTGAGCTGCGTCAATTCATGGCATGCAGCGCCGTGGAAACCCGACCCATATCAGGACAAATGGCCAACACGGCCGTGTTCAGCGCGATGGTCGATTATTTGAACCGGGCAGACCGCAAGAGCGAACAGCGCCGCATCAAAAAGGTTTTCAACAACCATATCATCCGCGGCGGTCACCTCTCCGCCCAGCCCATGGGCGCGCTGCGGGATTTTGTGGCCCGTGATCCCAAGACCGAAAAACCGGCCGTGGTGAATTTCCCCGTCCATGAGGACAACCCTTACAAAATCGATGTGGCCGCCTGTGGCGATTTGCTCGAGCAGCATCGACCCGAACTGATCATTTTCGGCAAGAGCATGGTCCTTCACAAGGAACCGGTCAGTGAAATCCGCGCAATGGTCGATCAGCTGGGACTGGATTGCGTGGTGATGTATGACATGGCCCACGTGCTGGGACTGATCGGCCCCCATTTCCAGGAGCCGTTTAAAGAAGGCGCTCACCTGGTGACCGGCTCGACCCACAAGACCTATTTTGGCCCCCAGCGCGGCATCGTGGGGGGCAATTACGATAAATCCGATCCTGACTACGAATTGTGGGAAGCGATTCAACGGCGAGCCTTTCCCGGCAGCACCAGCAACCATCATTTAGGCACCCAACTGGGCCTGCTGATGGCGGCTTACGAAATGAATGCCTTTAAAGACGAATATCAGCGCAATATTATCGCCAATGCCAAGGCGTTCGCCCTGGCCTTGAAGGACTGCGGTCTGGACGTCGCCGGTGATCCGGCCATCTCCTATACCGAAACCCACCAGGTGGTGATCAATGTCGGCTATGCCAGGGGACCGGAAATCGCCCGTCGGCTGGAAGACAACAATATCGTCCTCAACTACCAGGCGGCTCCGGATGAAGAGGGCTTTACCGCCTCCGGCGCCCTGCGGATCGGCGTTTCGGAGATGACCCGCTTCGGGATGGAGGCCGGTGATTTCCAACAGCTGGCCCAGCTGATGGCAGATGTGATCGTCGGCAGCAAATCCATTAAGCAGGAGGTGGCCGCCTTCCGCAGACGTTTTGTGCAAATGCGCTACTGCTTCGACCACGAGCAAATTAAAAAATATCTACAGGAGATCCAAGGACTGCTGCTCTAATGCTGTGCCCCAAAAATATTTCATAAATTTCGGTACGGGGTATTAGACAGGTTGCGTCCTTAAGACTAATAAATCCCAAGCACCAAATAACAAAAAACAAACAATATCCAAATTTCAATGTTCAGGGAGGATATTTTTTATGGAGCCAAAACAATGGGAAACCCACAATCCAGCGGGCAGCAAACGCGTGATCGTCACCAAAATCCTGCCCGGTTCGCTGTGGCTGGAGCGTTTGATCGGGGCGGACTGCAAGGTCGAAGTCTGCACCTCGACGGATGTGCTCAGCATCGCCGACATCAAGGCCGCCATCGGCGGACAGTGCGACGGGGTCCTAGGGCAGTTGACCGAAGACTGGGGCGAGGAGCTGTTCGGTGCGCTCAAGGCCGCCGGCGGAACGGCCTACAGCAACGTGGCCGTGGGCTATAACAACGTCGACGTGGAGGCCGCCACCCGCAACGGCATGCCGGTGGGCAACACGCCGGGGGTATTGACCGAAACCACGGCCCAGATGGCCGTGGCCCTGACTTTTGCGGCCGCGCGCCGCACCGGTGAGGCCGAAAGGTTTCTGCGGGCCGGCAAGTACAAGGGCTGGCTGATGACCCTTTTTCTGGGAGAGCTGTTGTGGCGCAAAACCGTCGGCGTTATCGGCGCCGGCCGCATCGGCGCCACCTATGCCCGCATGATGGTCGAAGGCCACAAGATGAATCTCGTCTATCATGACCTCTATCCCAACCCGGACCTGGAGGAATACATCGCCGCCTACAGCGAATTTCTGGTATCCCGCGGCGAGGAGCCGGTGTCCTGCACGCGTGTCGACAGCCTGGAAGAACTGCTGCAGTCTGCCGACTGTGTCAGCGTGCATACCGTCCTGGATGAAACCACCCACCATTTAATCAACTCCGAGCGTCTGGCGCAGATGAAACCCAATGCCATTCTGGTAAACACCAGCCGCGGCCCGGTGGTCGACGAAGCCGCTCTGGTCGATCATTGCCGCCGGCATCCCGATTTCCGGGCCGGCCTGGACGTTTTCGAAAATGAACCGGCTATGAAGCCGGGACTCGACGAACTGGACAATGTGGTCATTGTCCCCCATATCGCCTCGGCCACCCGCTGGACCCGGGAAGGCATGGCCACCCTGGCGGCCAGCAATGTCGCCGGCCTGCTGACGGGTTGGCCGGTCTGGAACCGGCCGGATATATTGCCGTTTCTGGAAACCGAATCCCCCCGGGCGGCACCGAGCATCGTCAACGCCAAGGAGCTGGGACTGGCGCCGTATACGGATTGAGATGAACGTTATTAGTTATTAGTCAATGGTTTAAAACGGATGCGATCTGTTTTTCTTAGTAATTGATGATAGAGCAATGGGATATCGGGGACCGAAGACGGATGAGGATCTGATTTTATATGCTGACGATTATAGGCCTTATTAAAACAGATTTCCTCCCGCAAAACCCAATATTCCAACTCTCCAGCATTCCAGCATTCCATAGTATCGGTGCACGTCAGGACTAATTTTCTCTTACCTGGCCCAGAGAACCAGGTTTTCAATGTTGGGTAAAAACTGAACCGTAACGCAAGTCTGGAGGAAAACCGTGAAGATAGCAGAACGCGTCGCTCGTTTGGGTACCGAAACCGCTTTTCTTGTTTCGGCTGAGGCTGCCGCCTTTGCCGCCGAGGGCAACAAGGTCTATCCCTTTCACCTGGGAGATATGAATCTTAAAACCCCGTCCAATGTGCTCGAGGCCGGCATCAAAGCCATGCGCGACGGCCACACCAACTATTGCCCCAACGCCGGGGTGGCCCGGCTGCGGGAACTGCTGGCCGATGACATCGGCGGCAGCCGCAACGTGACCTATTCCATGGAGAATGTCGCCATCCAGCCGGGCGGCAAACCCACGATCGGCAAATTTTTCCTGGCGCTGATGAACCTGGGAGACGAGGTGCTCTACCCCAACCCGGGCTATCCCATCTATGAATCCCAAATCGAGTTTCACGGCGGCATCGCCGTGCCCTACGGCTACATCGAAAGCGAGGACAACTTCGAGATCGACACGGACATGCTGGCCGACCGCATCACGCCGAAAACCCGCCTGCTGGTGCTAAATGACCTGCAAAACCCCACCGGCGCGGAATGCTCGGACAAGGAGCTTGAAAGAATCGCCGAACTGGTACTCGCACACGATCTGTATGTTCTGTGCGACGAGGCCTATTTCGACATCCGTTATGACGGTCAAAGCAAATCCCTGGCGGCGCTGCCCGGAATGCGGGAACGCTGCGTCATCCTGCACACCTTTTCCAAAAAATTCGCCATGACCGGCTGGCGCTTGGGCGCCACCATCGGCCCCAAGGAAATTATCGACGTTATCATCAAGCTCAACGTCAACGAAGAGTCCTGTTCCAACCACTTTGTCCAGTACGCCGCCATCGAAGGTTTGACCGGCGATCAGACCGAAACACTGCAGCTGTTGGACATCCTCAAGGAGCGGCGGGATACGACCGTGGATCTGCTCAACGAGATCGACGGGATCCGCTGCATCCGGCCCAACGCCACCTTTTACCTGTGGCCCAATGTCACCGGGGCGATGAAACGGACCGGGCTGACCGATTACAATGATTTCCGCCGAACCGTGCTGGAAGAAACCGGCGTCTCCTTCTGCACCCGCCTGCATTTCGGCCGCCCCATGGAGGGCGAAAACAACCGCTATATCCGCATGGCTTATTCGGGAATCGACATTCCTGAAATCAAGGCGGGGCTGGCAAAGCTTAAGCGATTTATCATGGGTTAGATTTGACAATAACTATCCGGGCCCGAAATGATTCCGCCCGGACAACCGTCCGCGCAAACCGCAACAGGAGCTGAAATACAAATGGATTTTGAAAACTTGAGAGTAAACGGCGGGCGCCTGCAGGGCACCCTGGAGGAAATGGCCAAAATCGGCGCAACACCCGGCGGCGGAGTGCAGCGCTTGACCCTGACCGATGAAGACAAAAAGGCCCGGGACCTGTTTGTCAGTTGGCTCAAAGAGATGAACCTGGAAATCACCGTGGATGAAATGGGCAATATTTTCGGTAAACGCCCGGGGAAAAACAACGACCTGCCGCCGGTGATGAGCGGCTCCCACATCGACTCCCAGCCCAAAGGCGGGCGCTTTGACGGTATTTTAGGGGTTATGGGTCCGCTGGAGGTTCTACGAACGCTGCATGAAAACAATGTCGAAACCGAGCGCCCTATCGTCATCGTCGATTGGACCAATGAAGAAGGGTCGCGTTTTGCCCCCGCCATGGTGGCCTCCGGTGTTTGGGCCGGTGCGCTGGACAGGGACTGGGTGTACAACCGCACCGACATCAACGCCAAACGTTTCGAAGAAGAACTGATCCGTATCGGCTACAAGGGGGCGGCAGCCTGCAAAAAATGGCCGGTTCACTGCTACTATGAATACCACATCGAACAGGGCCCAATTCTGGAAAAAGAAGGCAAGCTCATCGGTGCCCCTAAAGGAATATTATGCCTGCACTGGTACGATATCTATTTGGAGGGTGAAGCCAACCAGGTGGGTCCGACTCCCATGGAAGGCCGGCATGACGCCCTGTGTGCCGCGGCCGAGATGATTTTGAAAGTCAACGATCTGCCGGACCGCATGGGCGGCAACATGGTCGCGACGGTCGGCGAAATTCAAAACTACCCCAACTCAAGAAATATCATTCCGGACAAGGTTCACTTTACCGTCGATATCCGCTCCTGGGACGATGATCACGCCATTAAAGCCTGGGAACTGGTCCGCAGGGATTTTGAAGACATCGCCGCCCGGCGGGGATGCCCGATCAGGATCGAGGAAACCTGGCGGGTGGAGCACTCTCCCTTTGATGAAAATCGCGTAAAGCTGATAATGGATTGCGCCGCGGATCTGGGATACTCCTACCTGCACATGGTCAGCGGGGCCGGACATGACGCCAGCTACATGAACCAGGTTTGCCCCACGGCCATGATATTTGTTCCCAGCATCGGGGGGCGCAGCCACGTCGAGGTGGAAAACACCAGATGGGAAGACTGTGAGGCCGGCGCCAACGTTTTGCTGCACGCCATTTTGCAATCCGCCAATGAAAAAGAGTAATGACTGCGATCGATTCGTTTCGTGAAATTTTACAGATGAACAGAATGGGCCAGGGCTCTGGAATCTACTCAGTTTGCTCGGCCCATGAAACGGTTCTAAAAGCAGGCATGCTGCAGGCCAAAGAAGACGATTCGATCATGCTTATCGAGTCGACACCCAATCAGGTCAATCAGGACGGCGGCTATACCGGTATGGGGCCACAGGATTTTGTGGATCATGTCAACGCCCTGGCACGAGAAATGCGATTTGATTCAAAAAAGATCCTGCTGGGCGGGGACCATCTTGGCCCGCATACATGGCAGCATCTGCCGTCCAGGGATGCCATGGACAGAGCTAAGGTTCTTGTTCGTGAGTATGTAAAAGCCGGATATCAGAAAATACACCTTGATGCGAGCATGTTTCTGGCGGATGACACGGGGGATAGGGCCAAACCGCTGAGCGATGAAATCGTCGCAGCAGAGCTGCCGAGCTTTGTTCATCGGCCGAGCAGGCCTGGGAAGAAATCAGAAGAGATTATCCGAAGCCGGTATATGTTATCGGTACTGAAGTTCCCCAGCCTGGCGGCGCCGGACAAAAAGGCAATCCCAGAGTAACGCTTCCTGAAGATGCGGCTAAAACGATTGCCGTTGCTAAAAAGGCTTTTTGTGACCAGGGGCTTCAATCGGCATGGGAAAGAGTGTGTGCGGTGGTTGTACAGCCCGGCGTCGGGTTCAGCGACGATCGGGTTTTTGACTATAATCATAATGCTGCAATGAAACTGAGCAGTGAAATCAACAACTATAAAAATCTTGTTTATGAAGCTCATTCCACGGATTATCAAACCCGGCAGCCCCTGAAACAAATGGTGCGGGATCATTTCTGCATTTTGAAGGTTGGACCGTGGTTGACTTTTGCCTGTAGAGAGGCTTTGTTCGGGTTGGTTGAAATTGAAAAGGAGCTATTTGAAGACCAGCCGGGTCAGAAGTCTTTTCTTCGGGAACGATTAGAAAAAGCGATGGCCGCCAATCCTAGTTATTGGCAAAGCCACTATTCAGGAACCAGCAGTGAGGAAAAGTTTAAACGAAAATTCAGCTATTTGGATCGGAGCCGATACTTCTGGCCGGACGAAAGCTTACGTGATGCTAGGCAGAAATTATTTTCTAATCTGAGAAAATTCGGCGTTCCGCCGGCACTGATCAGTCAATATATGCCCAATCAGTATTATCAAGTCAGACAGGGGCACATAGGTTGCGATCCTGAAGAACTCGTGTTGAGCAAAATTCGAGATGTCCTCAGAATATATTCCACTGCGTGCGGGCTGGGGGCTCGGGAAGGAATTAATAATCAAAATAACGTCGCTTTGAATTGAGGACCAACGGCTCGTTGAGGTTTCCGCCCGGTGGCACGAACACATTGAAAGCGATATCATCGAAGTTTGAACCCGGGCTTGGCACCTAATAATTTGTCTCGTTGAAAACACCCAGGGTACTGCTTCCCAGCCATAAACATCGATGCCCCTTCTTATTTGTCTATAATTACCTTCATAAAATAGGGCCGGAAAGATCGCCCGGCCGCCTGCCAGGTCCAGCCAGCGTTCCACCCGGGTTATGTAAATAGTCAATCGTTTTTACAATTTACATAAAAACACCCCTTAAGTTTGCCCCGGATAAAGACGATAGTCCCTTTATACCGCTTTAGATAAATGCGCCAATTGACGGACCGGTGGTATTTGCGGCGGCAAAAAAAAGCGATCGGACACCTCTGGATTTGTTCGCATAACGAAACGAATTTTGACAACCGCTATTTAAGACTCCCGCAAGGATGACGAACTATGCCAAACGCAGCTGTGACAACGCCTCCCCCTCTGCCAAAGGCGGCAGATACCATGTTCTGTTTTTCGTGCGGCAGGGCGACAAAATCGGAAGCCGAGATCTGCCCTTTCTGTGGGGTGCGCCCAAAAAAAGGAGCCGACAAAACGGCGCTGGCGCTGCTGGCATTTTTTTTGGGCGGCATTGGGGGACATAAGTTTTACGTCGGTAAATACGGACAGGGAATTCTGTATTTACTTTTCTGCTGGACCGGTATTCCCGGATTGATTGCCCTGATTGAATTTATTATTTATTTATGCACTCCCGGCGAGGATATTGCGCGCAAATACGATTCCCGGGGTCCCGGTGGGGTTGTTCTTCTGGTAGTGGGTTTTTTGGGGTTCATATTCATGGCAGGAGTCCTGACGGCAATCGCTGTTCCGAATTTCATCGCCTACCAAAACAAGGCGGTTTGCGCCCAGGTCGAATCCCAGGCGAACAAGACATTATATGCACTTTCCGAGTTTTATGCCGATCCGGGTCGCAGCCATGTGCCCTCCTTTGATGAACTGGCCCAGACCACGGGTTTGCAGCCGGACGAAAGCATTGCCGTGCAGTTGGAGGGCGAACCGGGCGAAATCCTGATACAATTTTACCACACCAGCGGAACTTGTCTGATGGGTGAGAGTTTTGTGGTATCCCTCAGTGACCAAATTGTTGCCCAGTGGCAGTAGCCTCAAATTCAAGAGCCTATCAAAGTAGTTGACCCGAGAATATAAAGCACATAATTTTAGGAATCGGGAAGTTTTTCAATCCCTGCTGTTTCCGGCCGGGCTAGGCGCTCGCTCTAGCCCGCAACAAATCCCGATCGCCTTTAGGATTCCCGCTTTATGCCGATAATCCCTATAAAGGGCTTGGGCCTAAAATACCGAGAGCATCAGCAACGGCTGGTGCCGAAAGAGTGGCTATAAAATGAAAAGAATATTTTTTATAAGCTCACTGATTGTCTTGCTGATGAGCGCGCCAATGACAGCCTATGCGCGCCAGATGGTTATCGGCAAAGCAGTCAACAACCTGCAAGCCGAGCCGGTCGACGTTCACCTGGAAAATTACGGTGTGCGGCATATTATGGAAAACGGCCGCCGTCATTCCGTCGGACTGTACAAAATAATTATCGGCGATCCCTTGGATTTGCAGATGGCCATGAGTCTGAACAAATCAAGCGGCTTCGATGGATTGATTTTTACGACGCTTGAGGACAATAAAGACGACTGGCATAAAATCAGAGTGCGTCGTCCGATCAAAGCAAGAAGGGGCTGGAAAAAGACAGATGTGGTCAAAAAAAATAGGCTGCCCTACCCGTTTAACACCATGGATGACGATCTTTTAAACAAAGTTCAGTTTATTAATGTCTACCCGGATAACGACGGTGTCGCCGTGGTCTATATCAATGAGGGTACAGCCTTTGCTGATTGTGAAAGACTCTATAATTACATTAGCGACAAACGAAAAAGTCGGAAACATCAGTTGCAAGATAGGAATTCATCCGTCTGAGCTGGAAATCCGGTATCTTCCCGGAATTATTTAACCCACAGCCTATCCTAAAAGTTTCCTCGATAGGTTCGGCGCATCTCTCCCGATACTGAACACTTCACCTGATGGTTGCGCCTACAGGGTATTCGCTAAACTGGCTGCTTTGGGGGCCACCCAATAGCGGCGCAGCCAAGTCTGCAATTGACCTTCCTCGTCATCTTCTGTAAGTTTTTTACAGGTCACCTCCGTTGTCCGTTTAGATTTGACTAGGCAATGGTCCCCACCATGTGTCGAATCACGGCATCGAGGGGTAAAAATTCCCGGCATCAAAAAAACTAAATCGGCGATCAAATGAAGATCAACAACAAAATATATAACGATCTGGGTTGCGATTGGTGGGATGAAAATGGAAACGGAAATCTGGTATCCCTGAGATATCTAACCAATCCGGTCAGATTTAAGTACATCAAAGATGTTATTAAAAATCACATAGACCACCCGGAAGATGGAAACGTTTTGGATGTCGGGTGCGGGGGCGGTTATCTTGCCGAAGAACTCGCCAGAGAAGGCCTCGATGTAACCGGCTTGGATCCGTCGCGCAACTCAATTATTGCCGCCAAGGCCCATGGCGTCCAGGAAAAATTAACCATAAAGTATGTCAACGGATGGGGAGAAGCATTACCCTTTGAATCCAATTCGTTTCATTTCGCGTGCTGCTGTGATGTGCTGGAACATGTTGAGGATTTCTCGCTGTTAATCAAAGAAATTTCCCGTGTCTTGAAAGATGGCGGTGTCTTATTCTACGAAACCATCAACAGAACCTTTATCAGCAAGATGGTGATGATCAAAATTTTGCAGGAATGGGAGCCGGTCTCCTTTCTGGAACCGGATATTCATATCTGGGGCATGTTTATCAAACCGAAAGAACTAATAAAGGTGCTATCCCGTTATGGTTTGGCAAACCGGCAAATAAGGGGCCTGTCGCCAAGTACGAGATTTATTTCTCATTTGCTAAATCTAAGAGCACTTAAGAAAGGGGATATTTCATGGCAGGAATTGGGGAAAAAAATGAATGTGGCTGTCAGGCGCAATATTTCCTGCAATTATATTGGACATGCGGTTAAATCAAGCATTAAGGAGTAACATGAAACCTGACCTGTATCATCTGTAAATTAAAAAGCAAACCGCAGAATCCTCCTCCGGCGGACAAGTGTCGAATACCGAATTTCGAAGGATGGTTTCGCTTCGCTCAAGCCTTATTTAGATTAGACAGTATACATTCCTTCGAAATTCGACATTCATTACTTACAGTCCGCCGGAGGAGGATTCGACATTCGCTTTTCCAAAGATTCTTCTTCGATCTGACTGGACCCTTGCGGCCAGCGGCGGCGCTAATATCTGTTCTCGGTCATCTGCCTGACACGACGAAGTCACGCGCAAGCGTGACGAAGACGGGTCTTCCGTCTTCCGTCATCCGTCCTCTGACATCTGTCCTCTGTCTTCCGCCATCTGCCCTCTGCCATCCGGCCTAAAACGGTTCAAAGGGCTCGCGTTTGATAAACCGTCCGCGGCCGACCTCGCCGACGAATTCCATCTGGTCGCCGTTCCACTGGGCGACTTTATGGCCCCGGGAATAGACGGCGCCGGGCATGCCGGTGATCTGCATGCCTTCAAAAGGGGTATAATCGACGTTCATGTGCAGTTTGCTCTGGGTGATCGTAAACTTTTGGGTCGGGTCGAAAACGACGATATCGGCATCTTTGCCGACGGCGATTTCGCCCTTGTCCTTCAGGCCGAACATGCGGGCGGTGCCGGTGGAGAGCACATCCACCATGCGCTCCAGACTGATGCGGCCCTTGGTCACACCCTCGGAATGCAGCAGGATCATCAGGGTTTCGATCCCGGGTGCGCCGTTGGGAATAACCTTGTAGTCATCCTTGCCGTTCATATCTTTCTTGCCCTCAAAATCAAAGGGGCAGTGATCGGTGGCCACCACCTGCAAATCGCCCCCTCTCAGCCCTTCCCAGAGGGCCGCGTTGCTCTCTTTGGTTCTCAGCGGCGGCGACATCACGTATTTGGCCCCGTTCCAATCCGGCTCCTTGTAGCGCTCGTCATCCAGCAGCAGATACTGGGGACAGGTCTCGGCATAAACATCCACCCCGCGGTCTCTGGCCTGTTTGACGATCCACAGTCCCTCCTTGGAGGACAGGTGGACGATGTAGATGCGGGAGCCGGTCATCTCGACCATTTTGGAAGCCCTGTAAATGGCTTCCTCTTCGGCGATGTTCGGACGGCTGACTGCATGGTAGTAGGGTTCCAGCTTGCCTTCTTTTGCCAGCACCTGGTTCATGTGGTCGATGATGTGAACATTCTCGGCATGAACCTGGACCAGGCCGCCGTATTTTTTGGTTTCCTCCAAAAGCTGGATCATGGTGGCATCGTCCACCCGGAAATCGTACACCATGAAAATCTTGAAACTCGGCGTGCCGTATTCCTGGCAGGCTTTTTTGACTTCTTCAATGACTTCCGGCCGGGGGTCCATGACCGCCGGATGCAGGGAGTAATCGACACAAACTTTGCCGGCGGCCCACGATTTTTTGCGTTCGATGGCCTCGAGCAGGGTTTCGCCCTTTTGCTGCAGATCAAAATCCACCACGCAGGTCACCCCGCCGCAGGCGGCCGCCTTGGTGCCGCTCTCATAATCATCCTGGGCGCTGGTCCCCATAAAGGGCATCGAAATGTGGGTGTGGGGATCGATGGTGCCGGGGAGAATGTATTTTCCTTTGGCATCCACAACCTCATCGGCCGGGTTGTCCAGATCGGTGCCGATGGCGCTGATTTTATCGCCTTCGGCAAAGACGTCGGCCTGGTAACGGCCGGTGCTGGTTACGACAGTTCCTTGTTTAAATAACACACTCATTGGGGCCCTCCTTTGTAAACGGCTCTAACTTGACGTCTTTTTCCATATTTTTATCCATAACGGCGGTTTCCTGACGATCCCATTCGCGGGGCATTTCCTTGAAGGATATCAATCCGGGAACTGGGCAGACAAAGCTGCAGATCATGCAGCTCAGACACTTGTCCTCAATCAATTGCGGCCGGCGGTCGGCGCCATCCCACTCGATGGCCTGACCGGCGCCGTCCCGGCAAACGATGTAGCACTGGCCGCAGCCGACGCAGCGATCAAGATCGTAACTGGCAATGCCCTGGCGGTCAATGTCAAATGCGTCGGTTTCATGCAGGTTGGCAAGGGCCTTGCCGACGAGGTCGGAAATCCTTTCGATCCCGCGACCGGCCATGAAATCGGAAAGGCCTTCGATCATGTCCTCCACGATGCGGTAGCCGTAGTGCATAATGCCGGTGGTCACCTGGATCGTCGAGGCGCCCACCAGGATGAATTCCAGGGCATCGATCCAGGTCTCGATGCCGCCGATGCCTGAAAGCGGCAGTCCGAGCTGCGGGTTCTGGGCCATGGAGGCGATAAAATTCAGACCGATGGGTTTGACCGCCGGGCCCGAGGTGCCGCTGATGGCGCCCTTGCCGAAGACATTGGGGGTCGGCACAAAATCGTCCAGACCGACACTGGAAATGCCCCTGACGGTGTTAATGGCGGAGATGGCATCGGCGCCGCCGTTTTTTGCGTACATCGCCGGCTCGTTCATATCGGTGATGTTGGGGGTCATCTTGGCGATGACCGGAATGGACACCGCCTCTTTGACGGCCGCGGTGAACCCCTCCAGGAGCTGGAAAGCCTGCCCGACCTTGTGGCCGGCGCCTTCGATACACATGTGGGGGCAGGAAAAATTCAGCTCGAGCATATCCGCGCCGTTGTCCTCGGCCGCTTTGGCCAGATAGACCCACTCGTCGGTGAAAAATCCCATGATGCTGGCGATGATGGGGTGGTCCGGATAATGCTTTTTCAAATAGAGGAAATCCGCCAGGTTGTCCTTCAGGGGGCGATCGGAGATCATCTCGACGTTTTGAACGGCGATTTCCTGCTTGGCACCGTAGTCAAGACAGTGCATCCGCGGCGACGGGTGGACAATCGGCAGGCGGTCTGAATTCAAGGTTTTAAAGACCACGCCGCTCCAGCCGGCATCAAAGGAGCGCGCCACCATCTCGGCACTGTTGGAAACCGGCGAAGATGAAAGTAAAAATGGATTCTTAAACTTTACTCCACAAAAGTCTATGGATAGGTCAAGGTTGCTGGTCACGTTTGGTCCTCCTTATAAAGAGTTCAGAGGTTCCGGGTTCTGGGTTCTGGGTTCAAGGTTGCCTTAAGTGCTGATTTCTGGCTCAACGTTTATATCGTTAAACTTCAGGAAGGAAAACATATTTAATGAGTGAATATTCACTCCCTTAACCCTGAACCTTTGAACCTCTGAACCTATTTTTCGAGATATTCCTTAATCGCCCGGGCGGCGATTTTGCCGTCCTGAACGGCCTGCACCACCAGGGCCGGACCTCGCACGATATCGCCGCCGGCGAAGATGCCTGCCACCGAAGTCCGGCCGGTTTCGGAATCCACCTTGATCAGATTTTTTTCGTTGAGGTCGACGTTGGGATACCACTGGGGCGAATCGGCGGCAGCGATATTGCCGATGGCCTCGATGACCACGTCGGCGTTCATCGTCCATTGGGAGCCTTCGATCGTTTCAGGCGCCCTGCGGCCGGAAGCGTCGGGCGCTCCCAGCCGGGTGCGCACCAGTTTCAACCCGGTCAGCCGGTTTTGCTCGTCGGTTACATAATCCAGGGGCTGGTTGAGCAGCAGAAAATGAACGCCGGCTTCCAGGGCCTCGATGCGCTCGTCGGCTTCGGCCGGCATCTGGGAGTAAGAACGCCGGTAGATCAGGTAAACATCTCTGGCCCCCAATTTGACAGCGGACTCGATGCAGTCCATGGCCACCGATCCGCCGCCGATGACCGCCACCGTTTTGTCTTGCAGTTCGCGCTCGACTTCCGCCAAACGCCCGTCACGCAAGGCTGCCAGATAGTCCACCGATGAGAACAGCCCATCTATCTTCGCTGGGCCTGCCATGATGCTGGCCGCTTCCCACAGTCCGGGAGCCAGAAACACGGCCCCATATCCAGCGGTCAGCAGTTTTTCAGCCCCCTCTTTACCCTGGATGGGGGAATCGCACTCAAACCTGACCCCCAGCGCCTTGATGTCCTCCATTTCGCGGGCGAGGAAATTCAAGTCGAACCGGTAGGAAACAACCCCATAGCGCAGAACCCCGCCGGGTTCGGGCCGGGCTTCAAAAACGGTCACCTGAAAGCCGTCTTTAGCCAGCTCGGCTGCACAGCTCAATCCGCCGGGCCCGGAGCCCACCACGGCGACTTTTGCGCTGCGCACGGGCGGCTTCTCAAAAACCCTGAAACCCGTAGCCCATGAGTGCTCCACCAAAAAGCGCTGGATTTGTCCGATCCGGATGGGCCGGTCGGCGCCTTCGGGCCGGTTCAATGACTTGAACATGGCGCTGCACTTTTCCTCGCACAAACGCGACGTCGGGCACAACACACCGCAGGCACCGCCCAGGATATTATTGGATTTGATGGTGCGAATGGCGCCGGTAATGTTTTTGAAGCGAAATTTTCTGATGAATTCAGCCGGTTGAGTTTCCGCCGGACAGGCCTGCGAACAGGGCGCGTCATGGCAGAGCAGACAGCGGTCAGCCTCGGCCAGCGCCTGGGCCAGGTCGAGCCCTTTGCTCATCTCTTTAAAATTATCCGCACGACTCACAATTTCCCCTCCTTCGGATTATTTTCTCGTTTCACGGACCTAAATAAAAATCAATAATGTTAACTATATATGACCGAACATAAGCTCTAACTTTACGCTTTTCAGATTTGGTTGTCAATTGCTATCCACCAGAGATTTAAAACGGTTTGACAATATTCAACCATATTAGAATAAATCTTGACGTCCACCGATGGGAACCATATATATGAATGCGAATTATCACACGGCTATAAAATAGCTACCATTTTCCTTATCAAGGAGGAATTTATGTCAAGAATTGTGAAGTGCGCCCATATTCAGGCATCGAACGCCAGACATGACGGCACACCGGCTGAAATTAAGGAAGCCATGATCCTAAAACATCTGCCGCTGATCGAAGAGGCCGGGCAAAAGGGCGTTCAGATTCTTTGTCTGCAGGAAATTTTTTCCGGGCCGTATTTTTGTGCCGAGCAGGACATCAAGTGGTACGAAACGGCTGAAAAGGTACCTGGGCCTACCGTCGAACGACTTTCCGAATATGCCAAAAAATACCGCATGGTGATGGTCATCCCTGTTTATGAAATGGAAATCAGCGGTATTTATTTCAACACCGCCGCTGTCGTCGATGCAGACGGCGCCTATCTGGGCAAGTTTCGCAAGGTTCACATTCCTCACACCTGGCCGGGATTCTGGGAGAAGTTTTATTTCAAACCGGGCAACCTGGGATTTCCGGTGTTCGATACCGCTTATGCCAGAATCGGGATCTATATCTGTTACGACCGCCATTTTCCCGAATGCGCCCGGATTCTGGCATTGAACGGGGCTGAAATCCTGTTTAATCCTTCGGCGACCACGGCCGGAAAATCCCAATATCTATGGGAGCTCGAGCAGCCCGCCCAGGCGGTGGCCAATGGTGTCTTCATCGGCGCCAACAACCGCGTTGGACTTGAAAAACCCTGGGAATTCGGCCGGTTCTACGGCTCCAGCTATTTCGTAAATCCCCGCGGGGAAATGCTTGTCAAGGGCAGTGAGGACGAAGATGAGGTGGTCATCGCCGATTTGAACCTGGAGGAAATCAGAGAGGTTCGGGATGGTTGGCAGTTTTTCCGCGATTTGCGCCCCGACATGTACACCGATTTGACCCGCACATTTTCCGGTTGAGACCTGCCGGCGCCGGACTGCCGGCCGGGCGACACCTGGACCTTATATCCATAACGAACCCTACAGGGGCTAACCACAGAGAGGAGAACAAACCATGAGTGAAGAACAGAATCAGGAAAAACAGCATTGGATTGTCTACCCGCTGGGCAGCAAGCCCAAGTGGCCGTTGGCGGTGCTGCTCGGCATTCAGCAGTATCTGACCATGTTCGGCGCCACTGTACTCATCCCTTTCATTGTCGGAGGGGCCATGCAGCTGCCCCCGGAACAGCTGGCACTGATGATATCGACCATCTTCTTTACCTCGGGACTCTGCACCCTGATCCAGCAGTCGCCGCTGGGCAACAAACTGCCCGTGATCCAGGGCGGAACCTTTTCCTTTTTAGGTCCCACATTCGCCATTATCGGCATGGTGGCGGCCAAAAAGCTGACCGGTCCCGAGCCGATGTGGCAGATCCAGGTCCAGGAAGTGGCCGGCGCCATAATGATCGCCTCGGTGGTTGAAATCGTGCTGGGCTACACCGGCATCATGGGGCAGGTCCGCAAGCTGATCAGTCCCATCGTCATCGGGCCCACCATTGCCATGATCGGCCTGGCGCTTTTCGGCATCGGCGCCCCCTGGATGGCCACCAACTGGATCATCTCGCTGATCACCCTGATCGCCCTGATTGTGTACTCCCAGGTGTTGTCTATGAAATCCCGGGTGTTCCTGCTCTTTCCGGTCCTGCTGGCGATTGCCACCGGCTGGGTCGCGTCCCTTTTGGGAACGGTCCTGGGTCTGATTCCGGAGGGCAATGCCGCCAACCTGGCCGGCAAACTCGGATTGATCGGGTCCGCTCCCTGGGTCAGCTTTATGCCCATGGTGCCGTTTAAATGGGGATTTCCCGATCTGGGCAGCGCCACCCTGTGAGCCGGTGTCTTCGGCATGCTGGCCGGTTATCTGGCATCCATGATCGAGTCTATCGGCGACTACTATGCCTGCGCCCGCATCTCGGAAGCGCCGGTTCCCACCGGACGCATGATTTCCCGCGGCCTGGGGGCCGAAGGTCTCGGTTGTCTGATCGCCGGTATCCTGCAGACCTGCAACGGCACGACAACCTACTCGGAAAATATCGGCTCCATCGGTTTGACCAAGGTGGCCAGCCGCCGGGTGGTCCGCTGCGGTGCCGCCATCATGCTGATCATACCGATCGTGGGCAAATTCGGGGCGATTCTGGCCACCCTGCCCATGCCGGTGGTCGGCGCGATGTTCGTGGGTCTGTTCGGCATGATCGCCTCCGTGGGGTTGTCAAACCTGCAAATCGTCAACCTGAACAATTCGCGCAACCTGTTCATTATCGGCCTGTCCTTTTTTGCCGGCCTGAGCGTGCCGTTCTGGTTTACGCCACATTATGACGTGGCCACCGGCCAAATCGTCAGCGGCGCCCTTTCCTGGGGCCAGCAGGGCGATTTTATCAACGTCGTCGGCAATATTTTTCAGGCGATTCTGAGCACCGGCATGGCGGTAACCGCTCTGGTCGGAATCCTGCTGGACAACCTGCTGCCGGGCGCCACCCGGGCCGAACGCGGGCTGGAAGTCTGGGAAAAAGATGCTTCCGAGGAAGCCTGGGAAGAAGCCGAGGCCGCCTGGGCCGCCATGAAGGAAGGTGAAATGCGACCGGTCTAGACTGCGCGTTTGCAACCATCGAAATGGGGGATCGCGGCTGGAGCGGTTCCCCATTTTCAATTATCTTTCAGGGCACGGACAACCACGGGTTTAACGGATTTTTGTGACTGAATTGCGAATCAACGATTGGTCTAAAGTAATGAATCACCGAGATTGAGGGCGCGAGGAGCTTCTCCATTCCTGCTCTGTCCGGCCGGCCCGGGCGCATACCCCAGCCGGACACCGCGGCATAAGTTGCAAACCGCATAATCGATAGAAAATATTATTGGTGAAAAAATCCTCGACCTCCCAATTAACTCGAAACCAGGATTCCGGCATTTTACAATCCGTGTTTATCCGTGCTAATCTGTGTCCAAATCTATACAGGGAATCAAAAATTTGCCGAAGCCTGTCATGTACATAATTTACGGCCTCATGATCGCCATCGGGCTGGTCGCCATGTACACCCTGCTCAATGCGGGTAATCCCGACAGTCTCTTGCGGCCGTATCTTCCCGACCCGCGCCATGATGTCTACGTGGCCATGGTATCATCGCTTCTGGTGTTTATCCTGGGGTTTTTTGTATTCTTTTCACGCGACCGCGAGGGGTTCCGCCAGCTGGTGGATCTCAATGCCGATCAAATCCGCAAGCTGAGAGAAAGCGGCACCAGCGACGAGGAAATTGCGGCGTCCATCCTTGCGGCCATGGGAAGCTTCAGCGGCTACCGGCACAATCTGGCACTCAAGAAGCTGGTAATCGCACTCTCAGAGTTTAAATAGGGCCCAAATGGTGGAATTTTATAAAAATCAGCAATGGCTTCTGATCGCTTTCGTCTTCTTCGGAATCATTGCCTATATTGCCTGGATTCGCTGGCGGGATCGCAAATGGATCGAAGCGCGCTTCGGCAGCCGCAAAATTCTGGCGATCAGCTTCGGTGTCAACTATTTCGGTCGGGCTTCCGAGCCGGGTCCGCCGCGCAAAAGCAGCGGATTTTTGTTGCTGCTTCCCGATCGATTGTTTTATCGCAGCCGGCTGAAAAAAATCGAACTCGAGATACCCCGTCGCGGTATTGCGAGGGTTTACCACGATCGCAGCCATAAGGGCACCCATCTTCACCAGTCCCTGGTCAAAATAGATTTTATCAACCAGGCAAGCGATAGGGACACCGCCGCGTTTAAAGTCCCCTATCCCCCGCAGTGGATCCATGCCATTGAAAATACGCTGGTAAATAAAGAGTGAAGACCGATGATATTCAGAACTCACGTGCACAACAGGCCTGATCAGTCATGAGAACAGCTTCCGAAACAGATTCATCCCGCCTCGATAAGCGCGATGCCCTGTTCATCATTGTTTGCTTTTTTCTGTCCGGAACCGCCGGTCTGGTTTACGAAGTGCTGTGGGTGCGAATATTCGGCAAGGTCATCGGCAGCGCTCCTTTGGCCGTGGCGTCGGTGCTGACCGTATTCATGGCGGGCCTGGCACTGGGCAGCTATATCGCCAGTAAAAAGGTGGACGGCATCCGTTCCCGGGGTGATCTGCTTTGGCTGTACGGGCTGCTGGAATGCGGTATCGGATGCTACGCCCTGCTGCTGCCCTTGCTGGTCAAATCCACTAAACCGCTGTATGTACTGCTTTACGGCCGCCTGTTCGACGATTTCTGGTTGTACAATCTGTGCTCTTTTTTCGTCTGCAGTGTCCTGCTTTTACTTCCCGTGCTGATGATGGGCGCCACCCTGCCCGTGCTGTCGCGCTTTTTTGTTCACCAATTGAGCAGTTTGGGTCAGCGCGTGGGTCTTTTATACGGAGTCAACACCATCGGCGCGGCTGTCGGAGTCGTTCTGGCCGGATTTTTCCTGATTGAACGGCTGGGTCTGTGGGGAACCATCCTCGCGGTCGCGGGCCTCAACCTGACCGTCGGTCTAATCTGCGTTGTTGCCGGCAAAAAGGTTCTGCGTTTCCAGACAGAACCGTCCGGTGGAGGCGGCACCACCACCGCCCCTGAAGCCCGGTCCGACGGCGCCCGTGTCCACTCTGCGGGAGACATTCGCCTGGCCCTGGCGGTTTTCGCTGTGTCCGGTTTTTGCGCCATGGCTTACCAGGTTATCTGGACGCGGCTGCTGGGCCTTCTGATCGCTCCGACAACCTATGCTTTCAGTCTCGTCGTCGGTACATTTATCATCGGTCTGGCCATCGGCAACGTCCTGTTCGGCCGAATGGCGGATCGTGTCAAAGATCTGATGTCGCTGCTGGCCCTGACTCAAATTGCAGCCGCCGGCTTCGCCCTGGCGGCCAGTCAATTTTTAGGCGTCAGCCAGTTCTTCTTCGCCAAACTTCTGTTTGCCCTGCAGGAAAGTTTCGGCCAGGCTATGGTCGTTCAATTCCTGGTGATCTTTTTTATTCTTTTCTGGCCCACTCTGTTTCTAGGGGCGACGTTTCCCATCGTCAACAAGATATACGCAACATCCTTATCCAGTCTGGGGCGATCCATCGGCAGAGCGTACGCAGTCAACACCGTCGGGGCGGTATGCGGATCGTTTGCCGCCGGTTTCTTTCTGATCCCGGTCTTGGGCAAGGAGGGCAGTCTGTCCGTTCTGGTCGGCGGTCAGGCGGCTTTAGCGCTCTTGGTTCTGGCCTGGATCCTTAAAGATCGGTCGTCGCAACCCCGCTTTCGCGCAATCCAGTTTGTCTTCCCAATGGTTTGTCTGGGCCTCGTCTTCGTTTATCCTGACTGGAACCGGGGCTTGCTTTCCTATGGACGCTACCAAATCCCGGCGGATCTTACCCAGCACTTTCGCCGGTCCGGATGGCTGGCCTCCCTCTGGCACGGTGAAAAGATTCTAGACAGGCAACAGCAGGGCAGAGAAGTCGTGTTTTACGGAGACGGGATCGGTGGTTTTACCACCGTAGAAAAACACACCGACAGCATGGGTACGATCCGCTACACCATGCTCAACAGCGGCAAGCCGGATGCCACCTCCCACGACGCCGCCGCCACCCAGGCGCTATTGGCCCACATTCCTTTGGTTTTCCACCCGTCTCCGGCCAATGTCGTGATACTGGGTCTGGGCAGCGGGATGACCGCCGGCGAAGTACTGCATTATCCCGTCAGGCGGGTCGATGTTTTGGAAATAAACGAACAGGTCATCAAGGCCGCCCATTTTTTTGATGACTGGAACAACCGCTTCGCCGAAGATCCCAGAACTCGCATTATCGTTCAGGACGGCCGCAACCACCTGCTGCTGAGCCGGATGCAGTACGATGTGGTCATCTCCGAGCCGTACAACCCGTGGATGGCGGGCATGGCCAGCCTTTACACGCAGGAATCTTTTGAAACGATTCGGGAGCGCTTAAATGACGGCGGCATCTTTATCCAGTGGGTCAACGCCGGGCGCATGGACTGGCCGACCCTGGCAATGGTCGGCAAAACGTTTGCTGAGGTTTTCTCCAACAGCCTGATGATGGTGTCTCCGGTCGGCGGGGCTGATTTTTTCTTTGTCGGCATCAAGGGAAACGACCCGCTGCGACTGTCGGTGGCCGAGGGGAACCTTGGCTTTGCCTCCCGGTCAAAGGTGATGCGACTGGCGGACGCCAGGCTGCTGTATCATCTGATCCTGACGGATCGCGTCGCCGCCATGTTTGCCGACGGGGTCATCCACAGCGACGATCGGCCTTACCTGGAATTCGCCGCCCCCAGACATCTTTACGCATCCAGCCGGGGAATCGCAAACGAGCTGAAGCAGCGGCCGCGCATCTCGGAGGCCACGGCGGCCATCATCGAATCCTCCAGTAATCTGGAGACCGCCCTCAACATGGCGGAACTGTCGACATCGATGTTCGCGCCGGAATTCCCCGCCATCGACCTGGCGGCCGCCACACCCCAACAGATGTCCCGCTATCGCTCCCTGGTACGAGAGTTCTGCGCCAAGCGGGTAATCGAGAATTATATGATGTTTTACGACGACCGCTCGCGCGAAATTTGTGCCGACGTGCAGACCGGGTTCATCGAACGGCATCTGGTCGATTCACCGGGCGACGGCCGCGCCTGGGGCGAGCTGGGCGCCATTTACGCCAAACGCCGCCAGTTCGACAAGGCTTACATGGCCCTGGAAAGATATATCGCCGCAAAACCGGACGAACCGAATGCCCATTTCCGCATGGGCGTCCTGATGGTGATGAGAAAAAGCTTCGACCGGGCCCGCGGGCAATTTCAAAAAACCGTTTCCCTGAATCCGGACCACACCGGCGCCCTTTTGTATTTGGCCAAATTGAGCCTGCTGGAAGGAGATAAAGCCGCGGCCATCAGAAAGCTGAACCAGGTACTGGCGGTTGAGAAGAATCCGGAAGCAGAGGCCCTGCTGAGACGAATTGAGTAAGACGACGGTAAATCTCCAATTGGATTGACACCCTTTAAGACGGCTTCTACCCTAGTTGAACCAAGAACGCTCAATTTGTCGTTATTCGTTATATGTTAATCGTTATTTGAAATGGCCCGACAACCGGCTTTACATTTCTTTATTCAGTGACAACTAAAAACAGATCGCATTCCATTTCAACCAATAATCCTCAAACGTGGTATCGTCTCCAATAGGCAACCCCCCCTATTTGTCTCCCAGACTTGCCTGACAGGACTCCAGACACTGCCCCCATAGTTGACATGCCATCGCCAAGGGTTAGTTTAAGATAAACCGGTGACTTGGGAATACAGCCGAAAAAAACTACGTCCGATAGCGGTTGTCATGTTTGAAATAGCGTCTATCCGTTATACTCTAGACGTTCTCCTGTTAGGAAATATTGCAGCCGGGGCATACATATGACAACCGGTATAATGGAAAGGAAGATGTTATGGACCCTAAATCATACTGCGATGTCGTGGGTGTCGAGCTTAGCAGCTGGAAAGCCAGAATCTACGATATCATTCGCAAGACAGAAGCGTTGTCCGCAGGCGACCGGGCAAACTTGAGCTCATCTTTGAATGAACTGCATGAACTGGTCGACGACCTGACCGAACGCATCGAATGGTTGTCGCGTGAATGTCCGGCGGACTGGGGCGGTGCCAAAGAACAAATCGAGGATACGCTTGCGCAAATGAAAAACAGCTGGAAAAATGTCTGGGGCGTGTTAGGTGAGAAAGAATACGGCATCGGCGGCGCATGAGCCTGACGGGCCGGACACAACCCTGGTTCCGATATGCAGCGCTCAACGGGAAAATAGGCATCGCGCTCAGTACTTAGCTCCGCGTACTTTGCTCTTGCTGCTAGGGTTGTGTCCCGGAATTAAATACTAAATTTTGAACTTGGGTTATGAGTCTGTCCGCGTCCTTGCATATAATAAATCCCAAGCACCAAATAAGAAATAGCAAATCCGCCGGAGGCGGATTTGGGATTTAAACAATTGAATTCAGGAATTGGAACGGCTTAATCATCCATTCGCGTTTTGGAAATTACTTATAGAACACGACACTAGGAGCCGGATTGCCCATTTCAATCCAAAGCCGTGCCCCAGTCGTACTGTCGTTTGATATAATTCAAAAACAGGGACGTTTCCGTCCTGGCAATCCCGTCAATTTTATTAATTTTCTCAAAAATCAATTCATTCAGCTCATCCAGCGATTTAACGACAAACTCCGTGTCGATTCCGGTGCCGCCGGTTGTCTGAACGATGAACCAGAGCGGTTTGAGTTTCTTCAACTCTTTGATGATTTTATCCATCTTCTTGATATCGACATGGATCCTGATATTGCCGACGATCTTGAAGCCGAGTTTGATCGGGTTGCTGACCGCAACTATCTGGATATATTCCTCCCTGATCAGGCGGTTTAAGCGGGTTCTGACCGTGGCTTCGGAAAGACCGATCTCCTTGGCGATATCCGTATTGGAAATCCGCCCGTCTTTTTGCAGCAGTTCGATCATCCGACAGTCGATTTGGTCGAGTGCTTTCTTTCTGTGGTTTGAATGATTTGGTTTCATGCAACCCCCGTTCTGGATTCAAGAATGACCAGTGACGCATGAAGGCATTGTTTAAAGCCTTCAAGCAGGCGCCCACTTTTCGGCCCTGGCCGCTTTTTTAGGAGCAAGTTTGAATTTTCGACTGCCCCCATCGAATTTCCGCTCGCCCGAATTCCTCAACGTTCTATTCGACATTCCACGCTTCAGATGCTCCTACCATCTAAGAAACAAAAAAACAACAGAAAATTAGTATATAACGTATTATACTTGGGTAAATATTTTTAAATTCGCAGAATTTAATCAATATTTTTATATTTTTCGCAGAAAAATGTAAAAACATCTTGACAAGAAAATTTGGTTTGCCTATTGTACCCTAATATTGATAAGGCAAGTGTATCAGCTCCATCGCGAAAGTCCGCCAACGCCCATATTTACAAATTCATCCTATCAATCACATCCAAAGGAGGAAAGGCTATGTCACTGACATTAATGCAAAACTACATCAACGGGGAATGGGTGGAATCCAATTCGACCACTCTGGGAGATGTGTGGAACCCGGCCACTGCTGAGAAAATTGCCCAGGTTCCCTATAGCACCAAGGAGGATGTCGACCGGGCGGTCAAGGCCGCCAAAGACGCCTACTGGGATTGGCGCACGACGCCGCCGTTGACCCGTGCCCGCTATCTGTTCAGGCTCAAGGACGCTTTTGAGGAAAATTTCGAGGAAATTGCGGCCGTTCTGACCACCGAGCAGGGCAAGTGCATCGATGAAGCTCGCGGGGAAGTCCGGCGCATGATCGAAAATGTGGAACACGCTACCGGTGTGACCACCCTGATGTGCGGGTATACCCTGGAGGACATTGCCACGGATATCGACTGCTACGGCCACCGCCAGCCGCTGGGGGTTTTTGCGGCCATCGTTCCCTACAATTTCCCGGGAATGGTCGCCTGGTGGTTTTTGCCCTATGCTCTGGTAACCGGCAACACCTTTATTGTCAAACCGTCCGAGCAAGTGCCCATGACCCAGACCAAAATCTTCGAGATTATTGATGAAGTCGGGTTTCCGGAAGGGGTCGTCAACATGGTTCACGGCGCCCGCGACGTGGTCAACGGTCTGCTGGACCACCCGGATATCGAAGGCATCTCGTTTGTCGGCGCGACCCCGACGGCTAAATATATCTATCAGCGCTGCGGTGAGACCGGCAAGCGGGTTCAGGCCCTGGGAGGCGCCAAAAACATCGTGGCCGTCATGCCGGATGCCGATCTGGATGCCGCCATGCCTTCTTTGATCACTTCTTTTTACGGCTGCAGCGGCCAGCGTTGCCTGTCGGGTTCGGTGCTGGTACCCGTCGGCGACGTCGCCGACGAACTGATTGAAAAATTTTCAGCGGCCGCCAAGGCCATGAAGGTCGGCAGCGGCCTGGACGAAGCCACGGGCATGGGCCCGGTGGTCAGCGCCGCTCACAAGGAAAGGGTGCTGGGCTACATTGAAAAAGGCATCGAAGAAGGCGCCGATCTGGTTATGGACGGCCGCAACTTTACGGTCGATGAATATCCGAACGGATTCTTTGTCGGGCCCACCATCTTCGATAACGTCAAAGCCGACATGACCATTTGCCGGGAAGAAATTTTCGGGCCGGTGGTCAGCGTTGTGCGGGCCAAGGATCTGGACGAGGTTATCGAACTGGTCAACACCCGCGGTTTCGGCAACGCCGCCTGTCTTTATACCAACAGCGGTGCGGTCGCCCGCGAATTTAAATATCGCGTGCTGCCGAGCATGATCGGAATCAATATCGGAATTGCCGCTCCCATGAGCTTTTTCCCCTTTGGCGGGGCCGGCAATTCGATGTTCGGCGACATCAAGGCCCACGGCCAGGAAATTTTTAATTTCTTCACCGATACCAAGGTGGTCATCGAACGCTGGTTCTAACTCGGGTTGCGGGTTACGCGTTGGCAGCTCGGAATGTTCCGATGGACGCCGTCAACACGCAATCGATGCCTCGCAACCCGAACCACGCAACCCGCAACGCGTAACACGTAACTCGCTACACACATCAAGGAGGAACACCATGCCTCTTGAAAACTTTGGCAGTATTCTCAATTTCGCCGAAAGCCTGGAAAAACAGGACCAGGAATTTTTTTCGGCTGCAGCCGACAACCCGGAATGTGCGGACCACCGGGAAATATTTGTACAGTTCGCCAAAGACAGTGCCAAAAATATAAAAACGGTTCAGCGCACCCGCCGCGAAAATGTTACCGAAATGATTCTGGAGCCGATCAGGGACTTTACCCGGGCGCCCTATTGCGAGGAGTGTGAAGCGGCAGGCGGCATGAGCGCCGCCGAAGTGCTGGCCACGGCCAACCGTCTGGTTGACAGGGCCGAGCGCTATTACACCGAGGCCGCTGTTAAAATCAAGGCCCTGCCGGAGGTTGCCCGCGCTTTGAAAACCATATCCAAAAAACATAAGGCCCATCGCCAGAAACTGGCTTCTTTGTAGCCGAAATTGATCCGCCGACTGAACGGAATATAAAAGGAGAACAGGACATGACAGACGTAACCGCAAGAATCAAGGAGATGGCGGCCCATACCTACGGCACCTGGGGGCGCCAGAACGCCTGGAAAACCCCGCTGCTGATCACCGACGCCGAGGGGGTCTATTTTTACGACCACACCGGCAAGCGCTATCTCGATTTTTCAGCCCAGTTGATGTGTTCGAATCTCGGTCACAAAAACCCGGTCGTGATCGAGGCCATCGTCAAGCAGGCCGAAAAACTGCCTTATGTCGCCCCCGCCTTTGCCACCGAAATTCTTTTAGAGGCCGTGGAAGCCCTGCGCTCGGTGTTCCCGGAGGAACTCAGCCGGTTCTTCTTTTCCACCAGCGGAACGGCCGCCAATGAGGCCGCTTTGAAAATGGTGCGGCAATGCCAGTTTCCCTCCTATAAAGTCATCTCCCGCTACCATTCCTATCACGGCGCCACCGCGGTCGGGCAGTCTTTTACCGGCGATCCGCGGCGCTGGTATGCCGAGTTGGCGCGCACAGTGGTCGACGGCGTCGTTTTCGCACCGGACAACTACTGCTACCGCTGTCCTTTCGGCATCACCTATCCGGATTGCAACGTGCAGTGTGCCAGGTATCTGGACTACATGATCAGGGAAGAGGGCAATGTGGCAGCGGTGATCGTCGAGCCCATCGTGGGTACCAACGGACGGATGATACCGCCGCCGGAATACTATCCGATCCTGCGCCGTATTTGCGATGAGCACAATGTGCTGCTGGTATGCGACGAGGTCATGTCCGGATGGTTTCGCACCGGCAAAACCTTTGCCATCGATCATTGGAACGTGCTGCCCGACATTCTCACCACCGCCAAGGGGGCCAGCGCGGCCTATACGCCGGTGGCCATCACTGTCTCCAACGACAGGGTCGCGGACTTTTTCGATGAGGAGGTCTTCTGCCACGGACACACCTTCGCCTATCATGCCCTGGCGGCCTCCGCCATTCCGGCGGCCATTGCCGAACACGTCAAGTTGATGGACTCCGGCCTGCCGCAAAAGGCCAGCGAACATCTGAAAAACAGGCTTTACGACCTGGCTGACAGACATATTTGTATCGGCGATGTCAGGGGCGTTGGACATTTCTGGGCCCTTGAAATCGTCAAAAACCGCAAAACCAAGGAACCCTTCGATACCAAACCGGACAAATTCAGCGGCAAAGCCATGATGACAGCCAAAATCAGCGGCGACGCCATGCAAAACGGGTTGTACCTGTCGTCCTGGTATGACACCATGGTCATCACACCACCGCTGATCATTACCGAAGACCAGATCGATGAGGCCATCGCCATCCTCGACAAATCCCTGGAAATTGCCGACAAAGAAGCCGTCGAAACCGATGTGGCGGCCTCCCGAAGCTGTGAATACAGCCGGTAACGGCAGGCAGCCAGGCCGTGCCAAAGCCTGATTAGCGGCTCCGCCTCGAACAAACCCCAAGCAGGATGCGGGCTTTGTCCCCATCCTGCTTCTTCGTGTCCACACACCAGATTAATTGAGGGCTCGGGAAGTTCCTCAATCCCTGCTCTGTCCGGCTGGGCTATGCGCCAGCCGGACACCGCTTCAGACGGCGAATGCCGAACAAATGTGAACAAAGACAAATGGGGAGCAACTTCCCGAGCCCTCAATTCAATACCCGCCGAGACCGGCCTGGCAGTTTTATCGTGTCTGATTTCAAATTACATATCCTACTAAAACAGTAAGTTATGGCTTGCTGCTTGACACAGCGAAGTCAGCTTTCTATAATTGATAATTAATATATCACAGATCTCAGGGTGGATATCGGGCTGCGGACCGTTATGGCGATTATCAACTTAAAAAAAAAGAAGTCGAATGCAAAATAGTCTACTACGGTCCGGGCAGATGCGGTAAGACGACCAATCTTGAATACGTCTTTAAAAACAGCCGCAGTTTGATGACCGAAGAAATGGTTTCGATCAAGACCAAAGGCGATCTGACCATTTTTTTTGATTTTGTCCCCATGAATGCCGGTCAAATAAAGGGATGCGACGTCCGCTTTCAGCTGTACACCGTCCCCGGCCAGGTGAAATACAATTCCACCCGCAAACTGGTGTTAAAAGGGGTCGACGGCATTGTTTTCGTAGCCGATTCCCTGAAAATCCGCCACGAGAAAAACCTCATTTCTCTGAAGAACCTCGCCGACAATTTAAAGGCTTACGGTCTGAATATCATGAAGATGCCGGTGGTGATGCAGTGGAACAAAAGGGACCTTGCCAAACAAGGCCTGCCCCTGATGAGCATCGAAGAAATGGAGCATGCCTATAACCGGCAGCTCAAGGCCCCTTCCTATGAAGGCAGTGCCGTGACCGGTATGGGCGTCAACGATACCCTAAAGGCCTGCCTTATCCATACCCTGAGGTCTTTACGCAGAGAGGCGGGATGGGGATAGATGAAAGTGGAATTCGGAAGGTGAAATGCCGGGTATCAAAGAAGGTACATTGTCAGGAGCAAAATGTTAAATGGTTTAAGGTATAGGGTATAAGGTGCAAGGATTGAAATGGCGTTCGGTAATCGGCGCACGGCATTCGGTTAAAAGCCTTGTGCCGAAAGCCGAATGCCACTCTCGTTTTTCCACCGCAAGCCGCTAGCCTTACACCTTATACCCTATACCTTGGAGTTCCAGCAAATCAAAGACAATACACCACCTCAATTGGTTAAAGCCTCGAACTTGGTAATTGGTATTCTAGTTGTCTTTGGGAGGATTAATCAACTCACCCACATCCGGGAAGCTTTTCTCTAATTTCTTAAATTCGCGCTGATAGCTTTTCCCAGATCCCATCATCACGCTGATGGGCTGCAGCGGCTCTATATTCTCACACACAATCTTAATGGCGGCTGTAATCGGTATCGAGAGCAGTGCGCCGACAATTCCCCACAGCCACCCCCAAAAAAGCAGCGACAGCAGGATAACCACCGGGCTGAGATTCAATTGATCGCCCAAAACTTTCGGGGCAATGCCGTTGCCGATGCTTAACTGGATGGTCAATAGGGCAAAAAAGGTGATCACGCCGGGCCACAAGCTGGGATAGAACTGGATCAAGGCCAACAGAATGGGCGGGATGCTCGCAACAATCGAGCCGACGGTCGGAATGAAATTGAGAAAAAAGGCCAACGCCCCCCAGGTAATCGCAAAATCGACACCGATCAGAGAAAGGGCCAGCCACACCAGGCATCCGGTGCAAAAACTGATCACGAACTGCCAGGATAGATACCGCCGGATCTGGCCTGTGATCGAATAGGTAATCTGGCTTAGCTGGTTGGCCTTGTCATCGGAAAAAGATTTGAGGATTTTGTACTTGAAAAACGGCTTGCCCAGCAGAATGAAAAACAAAAAAATGACTACCAGCACCAGCTTGGACGCAAACGCAAATATCGATCCGGACAGTGTCACCAGAAACCGACCGACATTTTGACCCCAGTTGATGCCGGCCAGGGGATCAAAACCGAGATTCAGCTGGGTCGTCAACGCCGTGATCAGCTCCGTCATGCGCGAATGATATTTCGGGTAGGCCGCGGCAAAAGCTGAAATTCGGCTGTACAAAAAGGTTCCGGACAGGTAGATCACCCCGACCAGAAAGATCAAGACAATAAAAACAGCCAGGGTGGTCGGCACTTTGCGTTCGGTCATATAGTTGACCAGGGGACCGATCAGAAAGGAAAACAACCAGGCAATGATCAAGGGAAGCAATGCGGCCCCGGCATACTTGAGCACCACCCCGACAGCCACCAGCACCAGTATGCCCAGGAATATAAACGATATTTTATTTCTGTCGACGTCCACCATCTAGCAGCAATGATTCGGACCCAAAGGACCGGACTTGGATTTCACCCCGGAAGGGTGGATTATTCTTTTTTTCGAGCCTGGCCATGAGGACCAGCTTTTGGATATTAGCGCCGCCTCCGGCTAAAGGGCAGCCAGTCTGATCAAATAAGAAACTTTGGTCTATTTATCTCTCACAGAGTCCGCAGAGTTCTTAGAGAAAAATAAAAAAAGCTCTGTGCGCTCAGCGGGCTCTGCGAGATATTTAATTAAAGTTTCATATAAGATTAAAGCGCTTTGACCGCCGGTTGCTTTTCGGAGCCGCTCGGTAATGGCCGCCGACCGGCACGTGTGTTCCGGCAACCTGCTTCAAAGGTTGCGAATCACCGCCTAAACATATCAAATCATAGTGACCCAGGCAACATCAAAAGCAGCCCGGGAGCACCATCGGTTCGGTGGCTTCAGCACAAGTCCACGGTTGCGCCGGCGGCCGGCAACGCAGATCCATGACTTATGGCCCTGCCGCCGATCTGGTTGACGTTGGCAAGAAAACGGTAGCGGCATTTTCGCGGATTCAACCGGCAAACTGCGGTTTGCGCTTTTGAGAAAAAGCGGCAAGGCCTTCCTGTCCGTCGGGATGCTCGGCACAGACTTCAAGGGCGGCTCTCTCATTTTCTATCTGGGTTTCAAATGAGGTGTGAAAGGAATCGGTGATGAGCTTTTTGGTCCAGGCAAATGAGTGGATCGATCTGCCGCTCAGATCCTGAGCCATGGCCGCGGCCTCACCCGCTGCCTGCCCGGCGGCCACCACTTTGGTAACCAGTCCCCAATCCAGTGCCCGGGCGGATTCAATCGCTTGATCGAAGGCGGCAATCTCAAGAGCCCGGGCGTATCCCACCAGTCTGGTCAGGGTGAAGGTGCCGCCGCCGTCTATACATAACCCGGAGGACGTATAGGCTTGTTTCAAAACAGCCGATTGATCCATAACCCGGAAATCACAGGCCAGTGCCAGCGAGAAGCCGCCGCCGGCAGCCACCCCGTTGACAGCTGCGAACACCGGTTTTTTCATTCTGCGGATTTCAACGATCGCCAGATGAAACTGTGAGGCCAGCAGATGAAAAGCCGCAGCAGATCCATCCGGATGGTCGAGGGCCCACTTCAGATCGCCGCCCGCACAAAAAGCTTTGCCCCTCCCGGTTATAACCACGCCGCGCACCCGCTTATCCGAGGCCAGGGCGGTCAAATGCTCGGCCAGTTGTGAAACCAGGTCATAGTTGAAGGCATTGTAGGCCTGCGGCCGATTCAAGGCCACCACGACGACGCTGTTATGCCGATCTATCTCAATGAGTTCGCTCATGCAATTCTCCTTGTTCTGGTTACTGGCCGCCTGTCACTGGCCACTGGTCACTGGTCACTGGTCGCTGGTAACGGGTTACTCGATGCCGGATACCGGATGCCAGTGACCAGTAAACAACATTATAAGTTTTCCATCTGTAGACTGGTGGAAATTTCCACACATCCTTTGATGGTGCGTGCCACCGGGCAGTAATCGACGTGGAATCCATGCACCTTTTCTGCGGTTTCGCGCTGATCGGGATCCAGCTTTAAGAGATAGGTTACATGGATGCGCTTGATCACCATAACCTTACCGTCCAGTTCAATTTCCCCTTTTACCTCCGAGGTCAAAAATCCCTCACCGGCCGGGATGTGGCGCGCTTCCAGCGCACCGCCAAAGGTCCCGGTCAGTCAGCCGGCCGTCGCAGCCACGACATAGTCCAGGGTAGTTGCCTGCGGCTCGTGAACCTGGGAATCGACACCATAATGGGCTGCGATCTCGGAATGCATTCCGAATAACACCGGGTCTTTCACCTGCGGTAGATAAGCACGCCGTAAGGGCCCCTTGATCCGTTCTATTCTGGCACTAGCCGTATAAACAACCTGTTCACTCATAATCCCTCCTTTCATGGTGACAAGAGCACTTATATGGAACTGCACTTAAGGTTTCAGGTGTCAGGTGTCAGTGTTCAGGTGCCAGGATAGAGCGCTTTAGCTCCCCGTCACCGGAAATCTTAAATGAAACCGCATGTTACATAATTGTAGGGCGGGCCACTGTGCCCGTCCCGCCATAGGCGGGATCGGCACGGTGACCATCCTTCTACCTTGGCGAAAAACCAATGTTTCTTCGCTGATTAGAGCGGTTGTCCTTTTGCCGGAGGCGGCGCTAACATGAAACATCATTGATTTAGACAGGATAACAGGATCTTATTTTGGTCGGATACTATCCTATTAAGCCAGTTGATCCTGTCAAAAAATAAAATAGACAGAATACATTATTCGACGTTGGATGTTGGACGTTCGATGTTCGATGTTCATTAGTCTCTTTTCCGATCGGACCAGCCGCCTTTCTACTGCCAGCCGCGCACGTAACGACGCTGCCTTTACAAACTGGCCCGACTGCCGCTATCAGGCCGCGGCACCGGTGACAAATGATCCTCTGTCGGCGGAGATAATACCATCCACGACATAGCCGAGGATTACCGCGGCGCGTTGCCTGGAATCGGTCATGGGATACTTGCCGTAGGTCTCCCGTACATCCAGATAGTTCTTAACCAGCAGTTGCTCATCTGCATTTGCCCCCCGGGCCAATTGGGAGGCGGACAGGTTGCTGCGCTCCAGGGCCGCAGCCACACAGCTGTGAACATACCCGGGCCGGTTGACATGGTCATCCAGCAGCAGGGCGACACCGTATTCCGAAGTTATCAGATCAGCCAAGGCGTATCCATCCAGCTTGGAAGATCTGATGTAATAAAATTGCTGGATGCGATTGACGGCATGTCGTATCTGGGCGGCCCGGATTTCGATGTCGGCACCGGCCCGGGCAAAGCGGTAGGCCCAGATATGCTCCCGCAGCATGGTCTTGTCGGCGTCGGATTCCAGTTTTTTCCCGCGATAGCTGAACCAGCCGGTCTTATTGCCGACGTCGACCACATCCAACCCGAACTGCCCCCAGTAGTGTTGAAAATTATCCGGGTACCTGGTTTTTATCGTTTCCAGCAGCGCCGGCAATTCGCCGGCTCTGCCGATGCCGCCCGCCGTCCACTGGAACATCCCGAAGCTCAGGAACTGATTATCCCAGGTGTTGACGGCATCCAGGTTGCCCTCATTTTCGGCGGTCGCCAGGATGACATTCATTTCCGAATCGGTCAGGTTGAGCTCCTGGAGTTTTTCGCGATGATTGGTGATAAAGCTTTCAGGATTATGTAAGCCGACACGATACAGGCCTTTGCGATGCAGACGGCCCACAAAAATTTTCTCCGGTTTGGCCACCGGCGTGGCAAAGACCGTTCGGCCTTCAACGCTGATTCGAACCCGCGCCTTGCTGACGGCTTGGACGCCTTCGGAGGTATTGACAACGCTGGGAACCTCGACCACCGTGCCCGGCAGCTGCAGCCGCTGCTCGACCCGAATGCGGCTCGGTTCGACGATGCCGTTCAGTTCGGCAATCCGCCGCCATTGACCGGCTGAGCCCAATTTGCCGGCCGCAATTTTCGAAAGGGTGTCACCCGGCTTGACGATATATTCAGCCATTGTACAATCCCCCGGAAACTGTCTTGAACCCCAAATATTTGAGCGCTCGGGGCGTTTCTCCCCAATAGTCGATGCTATCAATTAGCAGCCCTGCGCCATCTGACGCGGTGTCCGGCCGGGGTATGCGCTCGCCCCAGCCGGACAGAGCAAGGAATGAAAAACTTCCCGATCCCTCAAATTTTTTATTTCGGTCGTACTTTCAGAAGCTGGTTATCACGGCTGCTGTGCTCAGGACCTTGGCATAGACAGACCCCAGGGCGGCCATAAAGCAGGCATGAACCTGGTCGGCGGCAAGGATTTTGCCCTCGAACTCAAGATCGCGGGTCGCACAGGCATCCTCGGCCACCACGCACTCGATCCCCAGGTCGAAGGCCGCCCGGGTGGTGGCGTCGATGCACATGTGGCTCATGGCGCCGCAGATAACCGCCCGCTGGACCTGGTTTTTGCCTAGCTCTTCCAGCAGGGTTGTTTCTCTAAAACTGTTTGGAAATGATTTTTGGATGACCGGCTCACCGGTCAGCGGCTCGATACATGCATGAATTTCAACGCCGGGAGTGCCCGGCAGAAAAAAAGTTGCTCCTTGGCGAACGGACACATGCTGTATATGAAAGGTCGGCCAGTTTTTTTGACGGAAAACGGTCAGCAGCTCGGCGGCTTTTTGGCCGGCCGGGGACATCCCGACCAGCTCCATCGCTCCCCCGCTAAAGTAATCATTTTGAATATCAACTAGTATGAGCTCGGTTTTCATGGTCGGCCCCCTTAACTGACGGATGGTACGATGTTGAAAGTAATGATGAATACAATATCCTGCCAGGCTGATGGCGGATGTTGCCAATGTTGTTTTAATTTAGGGGGCATTGACCGCACGGTCAACCCCAAAATAAGCATTTCGCATGCCTTGTAAGATCGGTGAACCGTCACAGCAACACAAATGGGGATCTCAATCTATGCAAATGATCGATTTTGTCTTTTATTTTTAGAATCAATTATTATAATCTGAATTAATAATCGAGACCCGGCCAATTCAGAAGATATCTTCCGTTCCACAAGTTGGCGACACTCAGAGACGAACGTGCGGCAATTCAGCTTCAGGGGGTATCCCATGACAGAACTTCCCAACAACCGTTCTAGAGCCTTGATTTTTGCCCTGGTTATCCTGGCAGCAGTACTGTATCCAATTGTTGCCAGCAGTCAGGATGCGCCGGCAGGAACCGCACCCGGCCAGGCCGCGTCCCCGGTGCAGTCCGTCGCAGACCCGACCCTTGATGAGCTTAAGTTGAAACTCACCGAAGTGGAGGCTTCCCCGTCCCTGGACCCGGCGAGCAAAAACAGCGCGCTTAAACTGCTCGAACAGGCGACCGAAATGCGCAAGGTCTACGACGAATTGAATCGACAATCCACGGTCCTCTCCCAGCAGGTTCAGTCAGCCCCACAGCGCACAAAAAATATTCAGGCCGAATCGAACAAACCGTTCATGTCCCCCGAAACGGTAAAAGCCATGGCTGAGGACAAAAACGCCCTTGCACTCGAACAGCGCCTGCAAAAGGAAAAGGCACAGCTGGCCGCAGCCAAAGATCGTCTGGCCCGCTGGACCGATCAGCTCGGCAAACAAGATGTGCTCCTGGAACATCTTCCGAAAGATATTGCCGATGCCAAGGCGCGGCTGGCGGCCGTAGAAAACGAGCTCCAGACTCAACCTCCTGCCGGTGATCCCCCCCTTTTGAACGAATCCCGGCGGCTGCTGCTGCAGGCCGAGCAGCTTAGGCGCAAAGCCGAAATAAAAGTGTATGAGCAACAACTAAACAGCTACGAATTGCTGGTCTCGCTCTGGCGGGCGGAACAAAACCTGGCGGACCGGGAAATCGCCGAACGCGAGGTTCTGGTAAAAGCCTGGCAGGAGGAAGTCGCCAACAGAGCCCGGGAGGATGCCGCCAAAGTCAGGGAGGCGGCCGAAGAAGCCAAGGATAAAACCCCCGAGCTGGCCTCGGCAATCAAGGATGAATACGATATCAACATTGCCCTCGGCGCCGAGCTCGAAGAGGTTACCGGCCAGGTGACGGCTGTTGCCGGCGATCTCGAAGCTGTGTCCAACCAGCTGCAGGAAATAGAGGACAATTTTGCCCTGGCGGTCGAAAGAGTGAAAACCCTGGTATTAACCGAGGCTATCGGCATGGCCCTGCGCCAGCAACGCCAAATGCTTCCGAGCTCGGATAAATACCGCCAAAGCTCGACCGGTCGAAGGCTTAAGATGAGCGAAATTCGTGAAATCCAGTACAAACTGGAGAATCAGCGGCGGGCACTGGCCAACATCGAACCCGTCACCGACGAAATAATCGACGCGCTTGTTTACCTGAAGCCCGAGCAGGCCGAAGCCTGGCGGCCGGATGTGCGCAACCTGTTGACCGACCGGCGCCGGCTGCTCGAAAAATTGCTGACCGGCTACAATAGCTATTTCAAGAACCTGCAAAATCTGGAGTTTGCCGAACAGCAACTGGTTGCCAAAGCCGAAGAGTATGCCGATTTTCTGGATACCCATTTGGTCTGGATCCGCAGTTCCAGCACAATCAGTATCAAGGATTTTCGCGACAGCGTCGAGGTGATAAAAGTGCTCAGCGTGCCTGCCCGCTGGCGCCTGTTCCTGTCCGATGGATGGGACGCCTTCAGGTCAAATTCAGGCCTCTGGATTCTGGGCTGGATAATCAGCGCCATGCTCCTGTTCGGGCGCCGATGGGTACGCCGTGAGCTGACCCGGGTCGCGCAAAAGGCCAAGCGCCCCCGCGATGACAATTTATCCTTGACCCTGTGGGCGCTGGCCCTGACCGTATATCTGACCCTGGGCTTTCCATTTTTAATAATTTTTATGGCCTGGCTGCTTCTGCAATTTGCGGGGCTGTACGATTTCACCCAGGCCGTTGCCACCGGCATGCTAAAGGCGGCGGCTATCTGGGTCGTTCTCGGCTTTTTCTACCAGGTCTGCCGACGTCACGGCACGGCCCACAGCCACTTCAAATGGCCCCAATCGGCCCGTTTAAGCCTGCAGCGCAACCTGAACTGGCTTCTGCCCCTGGTCGTGTTGATGTCGTTTTTCATATCAGCCATGTCGACCGTCAAAGAAATCGAGTTCGGCGATTCATTAGCAAAACTTGCATTAATCGTCCAGATGATCTCCATTTCCGTATTCCTGGGTTGGACCCTGCGATTTTCGGGCGGAATCGTTACGACGTTGTTGAAAAATCATCCCACCGGTTGGGTGGCGCGCCTGCGCTATATCTGGTGGCCGATTGCCGTCGGCATGCCGCTTTTCCTGGCCGTACTGGTGGCGGCCGGGTATTTTCTGTCAGCCCTGCAATTGCGGGATTTAGTGCTCGCCACAATCCTGCTGGTGATGCTGCTGGTGGTGCTAAACAGCCTGGCCCTGCGCTGGCTGCGCCTAGCCCGTCGAAAATTGGCCAGACGGGAAGCCCAACGAAAGTTGGAGGAGAAGCGGGAAGCTGAGCGCCTCAAGCAAGCCGATGGGCAGACACCGACAACCGATGAGACCGCTCCGCCGCTTCCGCCGGCCGAGCCTGAAATCGGCCTGACGGAAATCAGCGCGCAAACCCAGTCCATGCTGCGGACCGTCATGTTCGTGCTAGTGGCCTCGGGGTTGTGGGCCATCTGGGAGCCGGTTTTTCCGGCTTTCGGCGTTTTGCAGGATATTCACCTCTGGAGCTACAGCGACCTCGTCGACGGGGTAGCAACCACTACATCGATCAGCCTGGCCAATCTGGTGATGGCCGTGGTGGTGGTTGTCATCACGATCATAGCCTCGAAAAACCTGCCGGGGCTGCTCGAAATCACGATCCTCAACCGCCTTCCCATGGACGCCGGTGCGCGTCATGCCTTCACTACCCTTTGCCGCTACGCGATTACAGCCATCGGCATCATTGCGGCCTTCAACACCATTGGGTTCAGGTGGTCGAAAGTGCAGTGGCTGATTGCGGCCCTGGGCGTCGGCCTCGGGTTCGGTTTGCAGGAAATCGTCGCTAATTTCATCTGCGGCTTGATCGTGTTGTTTGAAAGGCCCTTTCGGGTCGGGGATACGGTAACGGTCGGCAATGTTAGCGGTACGGTCTCACGAATACGCATCCGGGCCACCACCATTGTAGACTGGGACCGCAAGGAATTGATCGTTCCCAACAAGGAATTTATCACCGGCCAGTTGGTCAACTGGTCCCTTTCGGACCCGTTGCTGCGCTTTATCACCAAGGTCGGCATCGCCTATGGCTCCGACGTCGAGCTGGCCGAAGAAATATTACTGCGGGTTCTGGAGGAAAATTCGCTGCTAACCGACGATCCCAAGCCGAGCGCTTATTTTCTGGGTTTCGGAGCCAGCAGCCTCGATTTCGAGCTGCGTTCATATATTACCAACATCGACAAGCTCCTGCCGGCAAAACATGAGCTGCACAAGGCCATCGACCGCGAGTTTCGCAAGGCCGGGATCGTGATTGCCTTCCCCCAGCACGATGTCCATTTTGATAACGACCAGCCGCTGAAGGTCGAAGTCGTCTCGGACAAGCTCGGGGCTTCGGCTGTTAGGCCGACGCCCGCAGAAAAAGAAAAGTAACGGACCTATGAATAAAAATAAGCTTAATCTTGCATGAGTTTGTGATTTTGTATTGATTTCAAAGAATTGGAGTGTTGGAGTGCTGGAGTGCTGGTGGAATGGAATGGGGACCGCAGCGCAGACACCTGATTACGGCACAGCCCCCTGCTCCACTACTCCAGTACTCCATGATCGATAGATTATCGGACTGAAACTTATCCTCGGTATTCCTTAATATTGTTTATAGTTCCGGAAGTAAAGGGCCCGCATCCGGTTTGTCCCTAAACGAAGGCAGGTTCAGGATTCCCTGCTCAGGTAGCCGGGCGCTTTGGGATCCTGGTGAAAAGTCCCAAAATTTTTTCCCGAGGGATAATACTCGGCAAAAGACTGGACGCTGCCGGCGGTACCGTCCCCGGCCTCGTGCTTGATGAACTCCAATGCCAGGTCGATGCCGGCCGACACCCCGGATGACGTCCAGATATTGCCGTCTTTAACGATGCGCTCCTCGACCACCTCAACGTCGCCCAACGCCCGTAATTGCTTGAGAGACAGCCAGTGGGTGGTTGCCCGCTTGCCCGTCAAGAGCCCGCAGGCATGCAAAATAAAGGAACCCGTGCATACAGACAGGATCGCTTTGCATCTTTGGGCCTGCTGGGAAACAAAGTCGATCAAGCGCTGGTTGCCCACCTGCTCCCGGGTTCCGAAGTCGCCGGGAATCAGCATATAGTCCAGGGCCGGGGTTTCATCAAACGACAGGTGGGGCTGGATGACCATTCCGTTCGAACAGCGCACCGGCGCATTGGTTTCAGCAATCATCAGGCATTTTTCGGGACCGCCGGCATATTGCCCCCACATGGCAACCATTTCCCGGGGCCCACCAGGTCGAGCTCTTCAAGATCCGGAAACAATACGAAACCAAAATTCATGGCAATCCTCCTTATGCCCACTGCAGCGCAGTTAGTCAGTCATAAAAATACAAGTGAGGGCCTAATTGATCAAAGATAGCTCCATTAGGGGTTATGTGTTAATTGTTAATCGTTATTAGAAACGGCCTATCAATTGGTTTTTAATCTTCCATCACCAGTGACATGTAAAATAAGATCCGATTCCTTTTAAACCATTAACCAATAACGAATAACTCTCCAGCAGCTATTGCTCAATTTAGAGCTATCACCAAAAGGCGGACTCACTACGCCCGTCGCGAAAAGCATCAAAGCCCCTGCGTGCGCCGGACAGTCACGGATTGAGCGCCTATCCCCCAGTTATCGGTATCCACTTCTTCGATTACCACGACGGTGGTTTGGGGATTTTTCCCCAGTACGTCGGACAGCAGTTGGGTGGCCCCCCGGATCAGTTCCTGCTTCTGCTCCGGGGTGGCGCCCTCATTGGTAATTTTGATGTTGACAAAGGGCATCGTAAAAGTCCTTTCTGTTGTTCTCGATTTTTCCAACCCGGTTGAATAATACCCGGGAGCTATGTGTTAATTACCATGAATTTGGCTTTGACGACTGCCATATATGTAGCGGATATCGGGCAATTCAGTGGTGTAGTAATGCACCCAAATGTAAATATGATTGAAGCCGGCCGCAATCAGTGCGGCTTTGGATGAAAAGACCAGTCCGGGCACCCACAAAAAAAGAAAGCCGAAAGTATACATGGCGTTGTCCGTGAACCTGAAGATACCCTCCCTGACAAACGGCATATGCCGATAGGATGTATCAAAATGATCCATCCCAAAGGCTCGCTTAAAACCGAAATACGTGCGGACCGAATACAAAAGGAAAGCAGACAGCAGGATAAACACGAAAGAAACCGCGTAAGCAAAAACAGAATTCAAAACGATGGAGTTTTTATTGGACAACGATAGCAAGATGATAGATGTCGGCCGTGAGGCAATCAGCAGCGTAAATCCGATCGCATAAACATGGAATCCGATTTCACCAAAAATTCGCGTAACCAAGGTGTATTTGAGCTGAGTGCGCCAGAATAGCCAGACGTAGACCTGATGCAGGACCGGTATGGCGATGGAAAGCCACAACCAGGTAGAAGTCGATATGCCATATATCTCTCCGGTCAGGGTCGCCGCATCTGCAAGTGTGTAAATCCCTGCCAATAACATTGCCAGAATGACGTAATGGTAGCTCTGTTTCTCAAAGATATTCACTGGTCAACGACCCAAGGCACGGTCCAATATTTCCAAAGCATAATCGATATCGGCCGAGCTGTTGTAAAGATGGGGGGAGAACCGCACGAAATCCGACCGCGGTGACACGATGACGCCCTTTTCTTTTAAAAAATCCACCAGCGAAAACGGTGCAAAATCCGGGAACCGTGAGCTGACGATAGGACTGCGCTCGGTTTCGGTTGAGGGGCTCAACAGGCGGGCGCCGCGGGTTCGCAAGCCTTCGACCAAGCGCCGTCGCAGCTCAAGATTGTGCTCGAAAATCGCATCGGTTCCCAGCGTAAAAATAAATTCTACCGCCCGTGCCAGTCCCAGGGCACAGCCGTAAGCCATGGTGCCGAATTCGAAGCGGCCGGCGTCATCACGGTAGTGAATACGGTCGGCCCGCAGGTCCCACATGTCCCGGTGGCTGCGGAAACCGATCAGACCGGGCTCGAACCGGGTTTGCAGGTGAGGGGCGACATACATGACGGCGGCACCAAACGGGCCGCAAAGCCATTTGTAGCCGGCCGCCACCAGAACGTCGATACCGTCAGCGGACACATCGATGGGAATCGCGTCGGCGGACTGGGTGGCATCCACGACCAGCAGGGCGCCATGCCGATGGGCGGCCGCTGCCAGACTGCGCAGATCATACCGCTGACCGCTGCCGAATTCGACGTGTGAGACGGCTACAACTGCCGTGTCGTCGTCGATAAGAGCGGCCAGTTCCTCAGGGTCGGCATAATAATCCGCGGTGCGCAGCAGGCGGATCTCAGTTCCGGTGGTGTGCGCCACCCGCTTCCAGGGATATATCGTGCTCGGAAATACCACGTCGACACCCACGATATTTTCATGCCGGCCGGGCATCATCCCCCAGGCCAGCGATGCGACCAGTTCGGTAAAGCTCGAACCGACGGCAATATCCCTAGCTTGCGCCCCGATCAGGCGCGCAAACACCTCGTGCAGGTTGCCGAAAACGTTTTGCTCGGCGGCCTCATCGAATATCAAGCTGCCGCCGTGGGCCAGATCCTTCTGCCAGGCAACGGCCGCCGCACGTGCGCCCTCATACATCAAGGCAATCGAGGCCGCATTAAGGTAGGTTAACTGCGAGATGCCCGCAAAATGCTCAGGTCCGGCAAGCGGTTCGATGTCCATCTGATTTCATCCTGAATCCACTTTAGGGTGATCACGGCCCATCCCTATCCGGTGGTATCCAATTCCATCCACAGCGGCCGGTGATCGGAAATGTGAAATTTAACGTATTTGTTGAATTTGGGGTTGGCGCCCTTGGCGCCGTGCTTTTGCTCGAGTTCCTCCCATTTGTTCCGGAAAACGGCATTGTCAAAATCAAAGACGTCATAGCCGAGGGTGCGTTTTTTGACCGCCCCCGGAGTGATCGCCAGCTGGTCGTAGGTTTTGCTGCCGTCGAGGTTCGAACCTCCGGCCTTGGAATGGGCCTGCAGGGGCTGCAGGCCTGATTTGAGCAAGGCCTGATAGGCCGCATCGTCGGTGCTCATTTCCGGAACATTCATGTCGCCCAGCAGGATGATGTCGCGGTCATAGGTAGTGCTGCGCCTGGCCCGCGAAGCGGCCCATTTGCCCAGGGTGTAGACTTCCAGAACCCGGCGGGCATACTTGGCGCGATCGGCTACTTTCTTGGATTCTTTGAAACTGCCGAAATATAGATGCACGTTCACCAAGGTGACACTGAATGTGCCGGATTCAAAGGTCCCGATAAAAGGATTGCGATCAAAGGGAGTGAAGCGCAAATTATAAAAGACTTCAACCCGCCGCTGCTTTCTGACCTTGTAAGGCACGACCACCGTATGGCTCGGAAAGTCTTTCTCGGGTATGGCGATCTCGGCAAAAAGTTTGCCGGGTTTTACCTTTGTCTTTTTGAATACAAAGGCAAGACGTTCGTTGTTGCCGGCCACGTCATTGACCATCCAGTCATAACCCCGGCCCATGTGTCCGACGATCTTCTCGAGGTGATCCAGGCTGCTTTTGACTTCCTGCACCGCAATCAAATCGAAGCGGGACATCAGGTGGGCGATCAACTCCAAGTCCTGGGGATCTCTTTTCTGTTCTCCGAGATTGGCGATATTCCAGCTTGCCAGCAGCAGGCGACCGCTTTTGGATCGGGGCACCTTGCGTTCCGCAAACCATGCATCGATGGCGGCTTTCTCATCGGCCAGGTCATAGTCAAGATCGGGTCGAGGTCGGGGAAATGACGGCATCGGCAGACTCCTCCTCATATGGGTTAAAGGTTCGGCAGCTGCGCTGTTACGCACATTTAAACTGGGCTTTAAGTCGGGCCAGCAGAATCAGCGGCTCGGCTGGCCATATAGTGTCGTGTCCTTTAATTAATTTTCAAAACTCGAAAGGACTATTGAGTCTTTCCAATTCTCGAATTCAATTGTTAAATCCCAAATCACAAATAAATCACAATTCACAATATTCAAATCCCAAACAAGATCTCCGGATACAGTCGATTAGATGGATCGGACGCATTGGATCAATTCTGTCCAGCCTTGATCGAAGCGGTATTATTCCGGGATCCTGGTCCGATATATGCGGCTGTTTGGATCATTGAAAATTGGAATTTGGGTATTGTTTGCTATTTGTTATTTGGAGCTTGGGATTTATTAGCTTCAAAGAAGCTAACTGGCGATTACCCTATTGCCTGAATATTATAAGATATTATTGGGACACAACACTATATGCTTTTATGAATGTCGATGAACCGATCCACCAGATGCCCGAAGTGATCGATGGCTGATTTTACCGGTTCCGGGGAACCCATGTCGACGCCGGCACCCCGTAGTTGATCCAGCGGAAAACGGCTGCCGCCGAGCTTGAGAAAATCCAGGTAGGATTCACGGGCCGGCTCCCCCCCGTCGACCACTTTAGCGGCCAGAGCAACGGCCGCCGACACTCCGGTGGCATATTTGTAGACGTAAAAGGCCGAGTAAAAATGGGGGATTCGCAGACACTCGAGGGTCAGTTCGGGATCAAGCGCCAGGGTGTCTCCGAAATGGGTTTCGAGCAATCGGCGGTATATAGCGGTCATGACATCCAGTGTCAGCGGCTCATTGGCCTCGACCCGGCTGTGGGTCGCCAGTTCAAATTCGGCAAACATGGTTTGCCTGAAAAGGGTCGCCCGGATATTGTCGATCTCCCGGTTCAGAACGTAGGCCTGCATCCTGGGGTCATCTTTGTAAAACTCAAGCAAATACCGGCTGAGAAGAACCTCGTTGAAGGTCGAGGCCACTTCGGCCACAAAAATCGTATAATCATGGTCCACGTAGGGCTGATGCCTGCAGGCAAAATGCGAATGCATGGAATGCCCGGCTTCGTGGGCCAGGGTGTAAAGGCTGTTGATGTTGTTTTCCTCGTAGTTGAGCAGAATGTAAGGTGGTGAATCATAACAGCCCGAGGAATAGGCGCCGCTGCGCTTGCCGCGGTTTTCATAGCGGTCCACCCAGCCGGACAGCAGCCCGTCCTTGAGAATAGTGCTGTAATCTTCTCCCAAGGGCAGCAGGGCCTTTTCACAGACGGCAACGGCCTCTTCGTAGGGCATGCGAAACTTCAAATCGGTGACCAGCGGTACGTAAGTGTCGTAAAAATGCAGCGCTTCGAGGTCTAGAATCTCCCGACGATAGTTCAAATATTTGAAAAGCGGGGCTAGGTTGGTTTTAACGGTTTCAATGAGGTTGTCGTAAACTGCAGCGGCAATGTTGTCGCCAAAAAGGGCCGCAGCACGGCAATCCCCGAAATTTCGCGCCCGGCTGTAGAATAGGTCTTTTTTCACCGAATGGGTCAGGGCCGCCGCCAGGGTGTGCTGATGGTCCCGGTAAGCCCGGTAGTACTGGAAAAATACCTTTCGGCGAACGTCGCGCCGGGGATTGAGCAGGAAGGTCGTAAAATTCCCATGACTCAATTCAATTTCTTTGCCCTCTTCATCGACCACGGTCCCGAATTTTAGATCCACGTTGTCCAGTTGACCGAAGACCTGTGCGGGCGCGGCGGCCAGTTCGCGACTCATGGCCAGAAGCTGTTCTTCGGATTCGCTGCGAGTATGGGGCTTGAATCGCAGTATTTTCTCCAGATAGAAATTGTATTCCGCCAGGGAGCTGTCCGCCAGGTAACGGTTGGCGATATCATCGGGCAGGGATTGAATCTCCGGTTTTATAAAGCTGGCTTTTTCAGTTGCGCGCGTGTGGACATTCAGGGCTCTCTGGTGCAGACCCAGATAATGCTGGTTGGCCTTATCCTCATCGCTCTTCAAGTGGGCATAGGTATACAGCCTTTCAATCCTGCGGTTAAGTCCCAGATGAAAGTCCAGGGCATTTTTTAAAACAGCGGCGCCTTCCCGCAAACGACCCCGGTAATCAGCGTAGCGATCCAGATCTTTTTCAACTTCCGCCAGCAAATTCTCCCAGGCGTCGTCGGATGGGAACAGGGGTGTGAGATCCCACTTATCCTCATCGGGAATATCATTTCTTGCTGCTATCACTTTGGTTGACATGCCGTCTTCTTTCTTTATCGGGTCTTCAGCGACCGGTGAGCACATATTAAGTTAGACATAGATTGGCTAAATGCAAATGTGTAACTGCCCGAATCTGAATGCAGGATACGAACAGGGCAGATAGATTTCAATATCAAACCGATCTTGTCCGCCATCCTGAGGGGCACACAGCCCCCCAATAGGTTTTCATACCGGCATGACGCCACTATCTCGGAAGGCTGCCATATTGATTGACAATGTTAAGCACGTCAGCTATAATTATCAGAAAATATAGGAGTTTTTGACAATCGGGCTATTCAACCCGGGACGAGCTGCAACATGCCCCCTCTGGCTTGCACGCTGAAATTCCGGAATAGACGCCAAGGGGTGCCGCAATAGTTTTTCCTGATAGACACTCCCTTTCTAATAGCTATTACGTGATAATCCTTTGCCAAAGGGGAAGATTTGGCGACAAAGATCATCAAGCTCAAATATCTTTCTGCCGACCGGTTTATAGAAGACTACAGTCGTTTATGCACCGGGAATTTGTTTATACCTACCAATTCCCGCCTGCCATTGCAAACCAGATTACGCCTGCACATTTCCGTTACCGATCTCGAGAAGGTGTTGTCCATCGAATGCGAAGTTTCAAAAATCATTGATCACCAAGCCGGGTCGCAAGTCGAAAAGTCCGGCGGGATGATCGTCAAGCTTATCGAGCGGCCCGAAACCGCCCTCAATGAGATCAAATCGGCCCTGAGGGCCAACACCTACTACCGGAGGCGGCTGGATTTGGGCGACCCGGCGGAAACAAACAAAACCGAGCTCGCCTGCACGGCAACGGCAGCCGAGCCCTCGAACGACGACGCCTTAGCGATGACTTGGCTCCACACCGCGCTGGCTCAGAAAACGGTGGTCAGGGAAAAAGAATCGGTCGCGCGGTTTGGCGCGGCACCAGCCAACGAGAAGAAGCAGCTCAGTTCGGACGATCAAAAGAAGGCCAGGCCTTCCGGTGAATTTCTGATTGAACTGACCAAAGCGATGCTGCGCAGCGGTAATTACGCCGCAGACCACCCCCGCAGAGACCAGGCGTGTCAGGATCTTTACGACGCCTTTAAACGGTGTGTGCAGGATACCAGCGAATTAATGCTTGCCGTCCGTCGGTCCGCGGACCAAAGCAACATCCTGGTTACAGGCATCCTTTACGAGCCCGTTGCTGTGCTGATCCTGGTCGGTTCGAGTATGGCCCAACTGTTTCTCACCTCCCTGGAGTCATACTTCAAGAGCAGCCGACTGGTCGGTTTCGCCATCCAAAAAGAGATCAGCCTCGAAAATTTTGTTCTCTTTTTGGATATCATAAGCGACCCCGTGGCGGATACGCCGGATAACGCTGCAATCGGCAGGACGATGTCCCGCAAATTAGCCGAGCAGGGGATTGTTGAAGTATCCACTGTTTTTAAGCATGAGTTAATTGCTCTGGGGCCCGATATTCCGTGGCCGGTGGAAATGGCCATGCACCGCCTGACCAAGGATTTAAAGCTCCGGCAGCTGAGCAGAACGTCGTCTGAAGCAGATGCTCAGAAAATGAGTCTGCCGGTCATCGGGCACCACCTGCGACCACTCAACCATCCGGATTTGCAGAAAGATCTCATAACCAATCGCCGCTTCATCGGCAGGGCCGCGAAAGACCTCGCAATCGAGGATATCGAAGAAACCATCATCGACAGTGTTCCGCTGAATTTGCTGTTACCGACAGCCCGCCTCTTTTTTGAAGAACTGAATCGACTTCGGAGAATGCATGCCGACAATCCGGACGATGTCAGTCTGAAATCCCGATTTGGCAGCACAAAAAGAATTTTACGGCAGATGGGACTGCGTTTGGTGAGAGAAGGCGTCAAGGGTGACCAGCGCTTTTTAGAAGATCTGTATATTAACGGGATCTTATCGTTTGGGGAAATGCCCCCTGACGTGCAATATCTGGTCAATACCGAAAAAATGGTTCAAAATGCACGCAGCCATATCGATATCTACGTCCGGCGGATCCTGAATGTTGGAAACGCTGAAGACGCCGCGGTTTTGAACCAGTTTTTCCTGCGCATATTGCCGGTTTTGATCTCCCGGGCCGATTGGAAAATCACCGCCCGCATGGCCGCGGCCTGGGCTGAAGCTGCCGGCAAGAGCGATGTATTCAAAAACACGCCCGGTCTGCCGGCCAACCCGCTTTTGGCCGCATTTAAAGACCGTACTGATAAGATGGTTGCCGGCTATGAAAAGGCCAATGACGCTCAGCGTGAAACGATCGAGGCCATTACGGGTCTGCTCGGTATTCAGGGGATTGAAATATTAAGCCGGGTTCTTTCCGAAAGTGAGGATCGCGGTGCCAGAAAAGAAGCCATGGCCGCGCTGATCCGAAAAGGCGGGCTGGCCAGAAACTGGATCTTCAAGGTCCTGGACGATCCCAAGCAAAAATGGTTTCAAAAAAGAAATGCATTGATGCTGCTCGGCAAGATCGGCAAGTATAAGCAGGACATGGAATACGCGCGCCGATTCCTGCACCACGAGCAACCGAAAGTGCGTGCTGAAGCCCTGAATGCGCTTATTTCACTGCAAGCCGCCGACGCGGACAAGGCCGTCATTACTGCTTTGGAGGATCCCGACCAGCAAGTACGCTGGCGTGCCATGAACGGTCTTGCCGATCTATCAGTTGTTTCTGAAGCCTCGATCGGAAAGCTGCTGGATTGGATTGCCGTTGAACCGCCCGAAGACAAAGAAGCCGCCGACAACTTCTACGACAAAACTGTCCGGCTGATCAGAGCCATAGGTGGATTCAGAAAAATTCCGAATCGCGCGGAAGCCGAAGATGCCATTCTGGGGATAGCCCGGAAATTTTCGAAACAGAACAAAGGATTGTTTAAACGCATTGCCGGGACTTCCACCCCGGAACAGTCCAATGTACTGACAGCTGCCATTATCGCGCTTGGAAAAATTGGCAGCGAACAGTCCGAAGCCTTTCTAGCTAAGCTGGCCAGAGGCAAGACACCCCAGGCCGAACACGCCCAACAGGCCGCCAACAGGATCAGGTTGCGCGACATGGCGTAGCTGGCTGCCGGCTATAGATGCATCGAAAAATGACGTCAAAAGAAAGCAGAGGAACAGAAGACAAGAAGGTCGGAGGTGCCTTCTTAATTTCTCACCTTCCAACCTTGACATCTTCTTTCAGCGCTTCACCTGGTTTTGATTTCTGATAGCTGATAGTCAAGCTACGGGTTTTCTCTTGCTATTTTCCTGGCGAAGGCCGCGGCTCCGATGCCGGCCACACAGCCTTCTCCGACTGCCTTGGCCATCTGCCAGGGAGGGCCGCAAATGTCGCCGGCCGCGAAAATCCCGGGGATATTGGTTTCCATTTTCTTGCTGACCTCAATGTATTTCATCTCATCATCGAGCCGGACGCCGAGATGGGCGGCCAGCTCCATCACCCCCTTGGCCCCCAACTCGATGAACACGCCGCTGACCACAAGTCGCGATCCGTCGTCCAAAACCAGGCCTTCAACCTCGCTTTGGCCGACGATTTCGGCAACCCGAGTTTTCTCATGGACGACAACGGCACTTTGCCGCAGCTGTTCGTCGAGGGCGTCCGTGACATCCAGCTCGCCGCAGATCAAATGCACGCTGCCGGCGTAGCCCAGAAGGGTCAGGGCGCCGGAAACAGCGGCGCTGGCACCACCGACCACTGCAACCTGCTGGTCTTTGTAGAAGTTGGCATCGCATTCGACACAATAGCTGACACCGCGGACCAGGAACTCCTTTTCTCCGGCAACACCCAGCCTGTTGCGATGGGTTCCGGTGGCGATGATCAGTGATTTGGTCTGAAGCTCGGTGCCGCTTTCAGTCAAAATTGTAAAATACTTTCCGTTCCCTGTTACTTTCAGGACATCCTCTTCAAGCATCACTGCCCCGAAATTGACTGCCTGCTGCCGTCCGGTACTGAGCACTTCCTCTCCGGAAACATTGAACAGACTGCAAAAATTCTCGATATGGGCGTGGAACAAACTGCTCTTGGTTTCCTTGCCCAGCACCAGTACGGAAACTTTCTTGCGGGCCGCATGAATCGCCGCCTGCAGGCCGGCCGGACCGGTCCCCAGGATTACGACGTCGAAATCGGTTGATTGAAGCATTTCAAAACCTCTGCTGATACTAATTCGTGTTGGTCCGAAGTCCGGCTTGATTCAGAGGCCATCCGGCATCCGGGCCGAACTACGGCTGATTTTGATTGCCCCATAATAATCATCGATGGGTCTGAAGACAAGCGCCCGGCGGCTGCAGGCCTTTTTTAAACCAGACGCAGCTAAATTTATAAAAATTAACATCGAATCCGCCTCAGGCGGATTCAATGTTCATTTCTTTATCACAAGCTTCTAAGACAAATAAGCATTTTGCATAAATCTATCAAACTACCTATCGCTTATAGGGGAAGACTCATGGAGCACCTGACAATATCATCCCACGCATTGACACACAGTCGGGGCTTGACTATATTTCCCAGAATAAAGCTGAACTCATTATAAGAATCAACCGACTGGAAATGGAGTCTAACCATGCAGACCGCCTACCCCCTGAGCTACCGGATCCACCTGGAACCCGATCTGGCTGAATTCAAGTTCGACGGACATTGCCAAATCGTATTCGAAGCGCCCGAACCGACCGATGCGCTGACGCTAAACATCCTGGAAATCGCGCTGTGGAGCTGCCGCGTTCGGCATAAGGATGACTTTGTCAACTGTGCTTTCGAGGTGAATCCAGCCCGGGAAGAAGTCCGCATCCGCCTGCCCGAACCCATGTCCGGAAATATCAGACTGAAGATCGATTACCAGGGTCTGATCAACGACCAAATGGCCGGATTCTACCGCAGCAAATTCTCCCATGAGGGCCAAACCGCTCATATTGCCGTCACCCAGTTTGAAGAAAGCGACGCCCGTCGGGCATTTCCCTGTGTGGATCACCCCGCTCGCAAGGCCACCTTTGACATTCAAATGGACATCGATCCGGGCCTGGTGGCCATTTCCAACGGCGCCGTCAAGGAAAAAAGGGCCCTCGCCAACGGGAAGGTGCGGGTTGTTTTTGAGCAGACCCCCAAAATGTCGACCTATCTGGTCTTTTTCGGGGTCGGCCCGTTCGAGTTTACCCCCGACAAGCAGGACGACCGGGTGCGGGTCGCCACCCTGCCCGGGATGCAGGCTTTTGCGCCTTTCGGTGCCGACCTCGGCCGCAAGTCCCTTGAATTCAGCGAATCTTATTACGACATCGCCTACCCGCTGCCCAAAATGGATCTGATTGCCATTCCCGATTTTGCCTTCGGCGCCATGGAAAACTGGGGTGCGATCACCTTTCGCGAAAATTTGCTGCTGCACTACCCGGAGGTCACGTCCAAGTCCGGCGAGGAAAGAATTTTTGAAGTGATCGCCCACGAAATTGCCCACCAGTGGTTCGGCAATCTGGTGACGCCGTCGGATTGGCGCTATCTGTGGCTCAACGAAAGTTTTGCAACCTTTTTCGGGTTCGGTGTGGTGGACCACTACTGCCCCCAGTGGGACATCTGGCAGCAGTTCCTATACAGCATGACCGGTCCGGTCCTGAACCGCGACGCTTTGAAGGAAACCTTCGCCATTGAAATTCCGGGGGGCGAACATGTCGTCATCAACGCCAGCACGGCGCCGATCATTTACAACAAGGGCGGCAGCATCCTGCGGCAGATCGAGGGCTACATCGGGACGCATGAATTTAAGCAGGGGCTGCGGCACTACCTCAAAACCCACGCATATGACTGTGCCGCCAGCCAGGACCTGTGGCGGTCTTTCGAAGCCGTCAGCCGGCAGCCGGTCAGCGCCCTGATGCAAAGCTGGGTCGAGCAGCCGGGCTACCCCAAAATTACGGTCCAGCGCCAAAACGGCCGCCTGAAGCTCAAACAGCAGCGCTTTACCTATCTGCCCAACGCGTCGGCGCAGCAATGGTTGATCCCGATCACCATCAGCATGTTTTCAAACTCCGGCGAAATCCGCAAGCTGTCCCTGCTGATGGATGCACCCGAAAAGGTGGTCGAAATCAACGATGATGTCGCAGCGTACAAGCTAAACGACCGCCAGACGGGATTTTACCGGGTACAATACGATGATGCCGACAACCTCGCCCGGCTCGGCCGCAAGGTGCAGGCAGGGAGCCTGCCGCCCGAAGATCGCTGGGGCCTTCAAAATGATCTCTACGCCCTGGTAAAAAGCGGCGCTGCCTCCCTGGACGAATATCTGGAATTTCTGGCCTTCTACCGGCAGGAAGATGCCTACCTGCCGCTGGCCAGTATCGCCGACAACCTTCTGGGGGCCTATCTAATAACGCAGCAAGGCCCTCGAGGAAAAATTGCAGCCGCGGCCGCTCCGTGGTTTGAAAGCATCCTGCAAAAAATCGGGTATGATCCGAACCAAGCTGAATCCCACACGACCTCCCTGCTGCGGGATAAATTCATCTGGGCGGCGGCTTTTTTCGGCAGCAACGAGGCCCGGCAATTCGCCCGGGATCAATTCGATCTTCTTATGACGGCCGGCGATATTCACCCGGATATCGTCAAAAGCGTTGTTCAGACAGCCGCCCATACCGGCGATCAGCAGGTCTACGACTGGCTTATCCAACGGTTTGAAAAATCCAAGATCGAACATGAACGTATGAATATCCTGACAGCCCTGGGATTTTTTAGAGACGATGCCTTGATCACCAAAGCACAGCAGTATGTCCTGGACAACGTCCCGGCCCGCAACAAGTTTATTCCGGTCGTCGCGATGGCCGCCAACCCGTTTGCCATTGTGCTGCTGTGGGACTGGTATGTTACCCATCTGGAGGAAATCGAGCAGTTTCACCCCTTGCTCTACGAGCGGGTCGTGGCTGCCGTCATCACGGCGGCCGGATTGGAGAAGGGTGATGAAGTCAAGACCTTCTTCCACGACTACCTGCAGGAAAAAGAAAAAGCCCGCGATGTGATCAAACTGTCTCTGGAGCGGCTTGAAATTAACTTGAGAATGAGGGCTGCAAATTAACCCAGGGGTCGGGGAGTTTTTCAATCCCTGCTATGTCCGGTCGGGGTATGCGCTCGCCCGGACACCGCTTCAAATGGCGCCGGACGATTAAAAGATAGTTTAGACAATTGCGGAGAAACTCCCCGACCCCTCTATTAACTAAGGCTAGAATACTCAGCCATTCGTCAGGCACACGCCGCAAGTCTGCTCTGAGCCGACAATCCAGTTTCTCCGTCCCGGCACCGGCTTCCCATCTCTTTATTATGTCATCGTTTTGCCATCGTGTGACCAAAATCTTCTTTTTGTATACAGCGGCTGTTTAAAAAAAGTTACATTATCCCGTCGGACATAAACGTATCCGGACGCTTTTTCCCACAACCGCTTATAGCACTTCTCTGTATTTCAAAACCTACTCTAAAAAGCATTATAAAATCAGACAGATATTTTTCCTGACATCCCGACGCCGGCCTGGCTGTTTCTGGTACGCATATTGCAGAAAATTCTCTTCCTAAACAGGAAAGAGACGGTAGGGAGCAAAATTTTGAAACCAACTCGGCAACCGACAGGAGATAACAACCATGGGTAGATACAGCTGTAGCATCGTAAAGGCAACGTTTCTGGTGGTATCCATTCTGACAACCATCATGGTCAATCAAGCACTGGGCCAGACCTATTGCACGTCCGGTGGGAGCAGCACTTCTTACGAGTGGATTGAGTCCACCCTCATCGGCACAACCCTGACCGGATTCGGATCGCAGGGCGGCTATGCTGATTTTACGAATCAGACGGTCTATCTGGAAACCGGAGCTCACGATGTCACCCTCACACCTGGCTTCAATAGTGGTTCCTACAACGAACACTGGAAGATATGGCTCGACCTCAATCAGGACGGCACCTTTCAGGATACCGAAATGCTATACAGCGGAAGTTCATCCGGCACCCTCAACGGCCAAATCCTGGTTCCTGAAAGCGCCCTCGAAGGAGATACCCGGATGCGAATCTCGATGAAGTACGGCAGCCAGCCTTCAACCTGCGAATCATTTACCTGGGGCGAAGTGGAGGACTATACGGTTCATATCCAGGCCGTCGCAGGCACGGACCCGGGACCGGGAAAGGAACCGGAATACTGCGGTTCAAATGGCAGCAACACCTATTATGAATGGGTGCAGGGCGTTGCGGTTGGATCTTTTTCCCACGACTCCGGAAACAATGAAGGATACGGCGATTTTAGCGACCAAATTGTGCCCCTCGGTCAAGGTGCAAATGCGCTGACTCTGATCCCTGGATTCGGATCCGGTTCCTTTAATGAGTACTGGCGCGTGTGGGTTGATCTTGACCAGGACGGCGTGTTCGCCGATGATGAAATCCTGTTCAGCGGCAGTTCCCAGGGCACCCTTGACGGTGAAATCGTGGTTCCGCCGGACATACCTGAGGGCAATACCCGGATGAGGATCTCGATGAGATGGGGCGGCCAACCTCCTGCCTGCGGTTCCTTCAGCTATGGGGAAGTTGAAGACTATACCGTCCGTATAACCCTGGCGCCGGTGCCGGAGCCGGAGCCGGAACCGGAACCTGCCCCGGAACTTGGGGAAATCAGCGACATGGTTGCCGGCAGCGATCCGGAATTCGTCTATGCCGTCGATCGCGATAACCAGGTATTGTATTTCATCAGTACGTCAGCGCAGCAGATCGTCGAGACGGTCAGCCTGCCGGATGCCGAGCCGGCGGCCATGGCTTACTCGGATGCCGACAACGATTTGTATATCGTCAGCGCGTCATCGGGCCAGATAACGGTGTTCGACCTGGACACGTCCCAAATTTCCCAAATTGGATTCTCCATCACCAAAACCGGTCGCGACATCGCCATCGCACCTTCCCTGCACCGAATATTCGTGCTGTCGCCCAACGGCTACAATTCCTATTTGACCATTGTCGATATGGATACCGGTTCGGCGATCCGGCAGGACCCGGTGGGCGGATCCTCCATCGCCGTCGATGAGGGCAAACAGATGATATTTACCGGCAACAGCGGAATTTCCCCTTCGACCATTAACAAGTACTACGTTGGCGATGACAGCCTTGAGCTGGTCCAATCCATTAAGTCAGGCGGCAACGGCCGCAGAATCGGCATCAGCCCCGATGGGCTTCATGTTGTTTACCCCTGCGGCGGGGGTAACGGCCCCGGCTATACCATCTACGACTACGACAGCTCCGATTTGAATATGGTTTTGGGCGAGTGGGATGTCGGCACCTATCCCAAGATTGCCGCCTTCAGCCCGGATGGCACCGTTTTGTACGGCACCAACGGCGATCCCTATGACAACTACCTGTATGTGATGGATGCCGCCACATACCAGCAAATTGCAAAGATCGATTTCCCCAATGGGGATGACTATGCCCTGTTTGTGCCCAACAGCGACGGCAGCATGGTGGTAGGATTCAGCTACGACACTTACTATGATGAAGACTATGCCCTGTATTTTTTCACGCCGCCTCTCAATTAGCTAAACGCCGGGCCGCGATAAATCTGACAGCAAATCATCGTTGCGTTTATCGCGGCCCCCAACCAATCGAATATTGGCATTGACCAGCTTTCCGGATCCTGCCTGTATCCAACCCAGCCAGACCGCCCATAAATCAATCTTTCTTACCCCATGGTCCGATAAAAATTTGATTTCTCCTTGATATCTAAAAAAATATGCCCAGATTATTTTTATTACCTGAGTTTGGCACCCAATTAACGTGCCCTAGAGTCAAGTGCGGCCATAGGCCGAAAAAAGCTCAGACAAAGGAGTCAAAAATGCGTTTTAAACTATTGGGGAAAAGTGGATTACGGGTTTCACAATTGTGCCTTGGAACCATGACCTTTGGTGAAGAATGGGGTTTCGGGGCTGATAAAGATGAAAGCAGAAAGATCTTCGATGCTTTTGCTGAGGCCGGCGGTAATTTTATCGATACCGCCAACAAGTACACCGACGGCACCAGCGAAAAATGGGTGGGCGAATTCATGCAATCGGACCGCAACAAATTCGTGCTGGCAACCAAGTACACACTATCGATGGATCCGGAAGATCCGAATTCATCCGGCAATCACCGCAAGAATCTGATCCAGTCCGTAGAGGCCAGCTTGAAAAGATTGGGAACCGATTATATCGACCTTCTCTGGGTTCACGCCTGGGACCCGATGACACCGGTCGAAGAATTTATGCGGGCCTTGGATGATCTGGTGAGTGCCGGTAAAGTATTTTACGTGGGTATCTCAGATGCCCCGGCCTGGATCGTTTCCCAGGCCAATACCCTGGCTGAATTAAGAGGCTGGTCGCCCTTTGTCGGCTTGCAGATCAAATACAACTTGCTGGACCGCACACCGGAGCGGGATTTGCTGCCAATGGCGAAGGCTTTTGATATCGGGGTAACACCCTGGTCTCCGCTGGGTGGCGGGATTCTGACCGGCAAGTACAATCAGGAGAACAGCGGTCCCAAGCGATACGCGCCCGAAGACCCATTCGGGAAAATGATGCTAAATGAGAAAAACCTTTCCATCGCTGGCAAAGTTCAGCAAATCGCCGCTGATGTCGAGCACACGCCTTCTCAAATCGCTTTAAGGTGGTTGATAGAACAAAGCGACCGCGGGGTTATTATCCCCATAATCGGGGCCAGGACCCATGCGCAGCTGATGGACAATTTGAGATGCCTGGAATTCGAGATGGAAGCGAACCATCTTGATGCCCTTGAAAGAATCAGCAGAATAGAACTTGGTTTCCCCCACGATTTCCTCGAATATGAGGCGGTGCGGTCAACAGTCTATGGGAACACCTTTTCAACTATTGACAACCATAGAATAATTTAGTGTAAAAACACATTTAGGCCGGGGGAGATAAAGGCAGATTTTCTTCACCCCGGTTTGATCATCATCTAGGATAGGCCGAATCCCATGCCGGCATATTCCCTGATGCTGGCCCTGGCTTCGTCCAGGGTGTGTCCCAGTCGCCAGGGCTCCATAAAGCCCTCCAACATAAATTTCCAGCCTTCTTCATCCTTGAAGACCGTGGCTTCTTCGCAGGCAAGGCCGCAGCCCTCCTCGCCGATGACCTGCATCAACTCGTTGAGTATCGCTTCCCGGTCCGTCATGATGCCGTCCTCCTTGGATCGCAGTTGGTTTACACTGCGCAAACTTTTTCTAAATTTTACCCATGACTAAGCAATAAACATTCAAGCCACCTTGTCAATCAAACCCCATAAATTATCATGATTTCAAATGTTTAACATCCCCAGAGCCGTCCTTGTCACCGACTGAATACGGTGTTTAAAATCATAAAATAAAGTATTCACCCCATTAACACCGGACAGGTTTTATATTACGACAGGGTGGTCTAACAGAGTTTCGGACGCAGTGAAGCCCGCAATTTGTAGAAAACGGCCGGTTGCCCAACCGTCTTGACAAGCAGGAGATATTTTTTTATAAGGTTCAAACTAATAACGATTCCTATCTAACTATTGCCATCGCCATGTGACTGTCTAAGCTGTTGATATATTCCATTATCATTAGCCGACCACGACGTTGATTTTAACCTAAGCTAACTATTGCTGTCCTGAATCGGGAGATCGTTTTTATATGAATCGGCGGACATTTCTAAAAATTGCCGGCATAGGCAGCGTTTCCTTCGCGTTTGGCTGCAATCCTCCCCCCAAAAATCTTTTTTCCCTGGTGAAAGCGCCCGATGATATGGTTGTCGGCGAAGCCACCTGGTATGCATCCACCTGCCGCGAGTGCCCGGCCGGATGCGGCATCCTGGCCAAGAACAGGGAGGGAAGGGTCGTTAAAATAGAGGGAAATCCCCTGCATCCCATCAACCGGGGCAGGCTCTGTATGCGGGGCCAGGCCGCGCTGCAGGGCCTGTATGATCCCGACAGGCTCAAGACGCCTCTGGTCAAGGAAAACGGCCAATGGCGGCCGCTGTCCTTCTCCCAAGCCGAGGGATTGCTGAGAGCCAGGTTTCGCGAGTCTGCCGGCAAAGGAAAGGGCCGGGTGCGGGTGATGACCGAGACGGTCGGTGACAGCATGATGGGTTTGCTGGCGGCCGTATCAAAAAAATACGATTCCCCCGAACCGGTGGTATTCGAATCCTTTGCCTATGAATCGCTGAATACAGCCAATGATAAGGTATTCGGCGTCAACGGGCTGATTTCCTACAAGATGGAGCAGGCGGACGTCCTGCTGTCATTCGGGGCGGACTTTCTGGAGACCTGGTTGTCACCGGTTGAATATGCCCGCAAATTCAAAGAGATGCACGCCCATGTGGACGGTCGCAAAAATCTCTTCTACCAAATAAGCCCCTTTCAATCGTTGACGGGCGCCAATGCCGACCACTGGATGGCCTGCAAACCGGGCAGTGAATCCGTGGTCGCGCTCGGCCTGGTGAGACAGGCCCTTGACATCGGCAAAGGTAAAGAACTGCCCCGCTCCTATCACGAATTCATGAACAAGGTTACCGCGCCTTACACCCAGGACCAGGTGTTGCAGCGATCCGGAATCTCTCTGGACCTCTATGAAAAGTTGATTATCAACCTCGTAGAAGCGCGTCATCCGCTGGTGCTCGGCACCGGCACCGGTGGATCCGACTTAAACGGTTTGCAAACCAACCTGGCGGTGAACCTGTTGAATCTTTTGCTCGATCCCCAGATGCGCCTGCTGGATTTCAACAACCGGCACCGGGTGGAAGCGGCGGCAAAACGCTCTGAAGTTCTGGATTTTTTCCTGAACTTGGGAATCAACGAGGTCGACCTGCTAATTCTCAATAATGTCAATCCGGTGTTTACCACCCCGCCGGGCAGCGCAGTGAGCGAGGCCCTGGCCCGGGATGGCGTATATGTGGTCAGCTTCAGCAATTTCTTGGATGAAACCGCCGATATGGCCGATCTTGTTATTCCGGTTCGAATGCCCCTGGAGACCTGGGATGACTACAGCGGCAAGCAGCTGATCGTATCAACCCTGCAGCCGGCCATGGGCAAAATGACCAATGCATCGCATCTGGGAGATGTACTTCTACGGACCGCGTTCGAAGACAAACCGCCGGCGCGAACCTTTAAGGACTGGCTGATTTCCCGGCTGGCTGAAGATCACGGCATCACGACAGAAGCTCAATGGGTGCAGACTCTGCAGCAAGGCGGAAAGTTCGACGTCACCCTCAAAACATCCCGCTCGAGCAAGAAACTGAAGCCGGAAAAGCTGGCTGATGTACTGGAAAAACAAAACGAACCACCGCAGTCGGAGCTTGTGTTGGCGGCCTTTCCATCGATCAGGTTTTTCGACGGCCGCGGCGCCAACAAGCCCTGGCTTTGTGAGATACCGGATCCCTTGTCACGCGTCGCCTGGCAAACGCCGGTTATTATCCATCCGGAGACCGCCAGACAAAAGGACCTTGCCCAGCAGGATATCATTCAGATTACATCCGGGTCCGGTACCCTCGAGGCCCCGGTTTACCTGTCCGAAATTGTGTCCCGGTTTGCCATGGCGATGCCTATCGGACAGGGTCATCAGAGCTATGGTCGGTATGCCAGGGAAACCGGAGCGAATCCTGTGGCTCTGTTGTCCGCCGACACAGACCGCAACTCCGGAGGCTGCAGCTTTACTATCGACGAGGTCTCTATCAAGAAAACCGGCCGCAGCATGCCGTTGGCCCATACTGACGGCAGCCGGACTCAACATGACCGGGCTTTCGCCCTGTCCATCGGACTCACGGAACTGAACAAAGGCCGGCCCCACAAGAAAACCGGCTTGACCATGGAAAATTTCCCGCTGACCCTGCCGCTTCCGGAGGGATACGATCCCCAACGGGATTTTTATCCGCCCCATGATCATGAAAACTATCGTTGGGCCATGGTAGTGGATCTGGACAGATGCATAGGCTGCGGTGCTTGCGCCGCCGGTTGTTATGCCGAAAACAACGTCGGCATCGTCGGTGTCGACCGGGTACTGGAAGGGCGCGAAATGGCCTGGCTCAGCATCGAGCGCTTTCATGACCCTGCAAACATGGAAAAAGTGGTCTTTCTGCCCATGCTTTGCCAGCATTGCGACAACGCCCCCTGCGAATCGGTCTGCCCGGTATACGCTCCCCATCATTCCAAGGAAGGACTGAACAACCAGATTTACAACCGCTGCATCGGGACCCGTTTTTGCGTCCAGAACTGCCCTTACAAGGTGCGCCGCTTCAACTGGTTTGACTGGGATTGGCCCGAGCCCGCCCACCTCCAGCTCAATCCGGATGTGACCGTGCGCAGCAAAGGGGTGATGGAAAAATGCTCCTTTTGCATCCAGCGCATCAAGGCAGCCCACAACAGCGCCAAAAACGAAGAGCGCATGATCCGTGACGGAGAAATTCAGCCGGCCTGCGTGCAGACCTGCCCGACGGGCGCCCTGGTTTTCGGCAGCCTGATGGACAGCAGCAGCCGGGTGCGAAAACTGGTGGATGACCCCCGGGCCTATCAGGCCATGGGATATCTGAATACCAAGCCGGCGGTCATTTATCTTAAAAAAGTTTTAGCTGAAACCTAAAACTTTTCGTTATTCGTTAATCGTTAATCGATGACATGCACCTGCAGGCGAATCTTCGATCTAATAACGATTAACCGACAACAATTAACACTCGCGACGACGATCGCATCCATATGAACGCGGACGAGAAAGCCGGAAACAGGAATTAGCAACATGGCACAACTTACATACGCGAGTATCGATCAGACTATCCTGAACACGTTGACGCCGCCCAAAAAAAGTTACTGGGCCATCGTCTTTCTGCTTGCGGTCGGTGTACTCATCGGCGCGTCCTGCTGGGCATACCAGATTTTTGTCGGCATCGGGGTGGGCGGTCAAAACAATCCGGTGGCCTGGGGCACCTATCTGATCAATTTCGTCTTCTGGGTGGGAATCGCCCATTCCGGAACCCTGATTTCAGCCATACTGCACCTGTTCAGGGCCGGGTGGCGCAACCCAATCGCCCGGGCGGCTGAAACCATGACCGTTTTTGCGGTCTGTATCGCCGGACTGTTTCCCTTTATCCACCTGGGCCGCGTCTGGCAGGTTTACTACATGATACCGCTGCCCAATCAGCGGCTGCTGTGGCCAAATTTTCTTTCGCCGCTGATGTTCGACGTCATCGCCATCAGCACCTATCTGACGGTAAGCTCTTTGTTTTGGTACACGGGCTTGCTGCCGGATCTGGCGGCCGTGCGCGACCGCTCCACCGGCACCCGCTACAAGATTTTTAGAATCCTGTCGATGGGGTGGACCGGGGCCCACGATCAGTGGCGCCATTACAGCCGCGGATACCTGTTCTTCGCAGCCCTGGCCACACCGTTGGTCATTTCGGTGCACAGCGTGGTGTCCTGGGATTTCGCCCTCGGTATCACCCCCGGTTGGCACACCACCATATTCGCGCCCTACTTTGTGGCCGGCGCCATTCATTCCGGTCTGGCCATGGTTTTGACCTTGATAATCCCGCTGCGCAAAATTTTCAAGTACGAACAGATCATCACCGGGGAAGTACTGGAAAACGTCGCCAAGACGATCGTGTTTACCGGCTTGATCGTCGGCTTCGCCTACGCCACCGAGTATTTCATCGCCTGGTACAGCCACAACGCGGTGGAGATGGAGCAATTCCGCTGGCGCGCCCTGGGCGATTACCGCTGGGGATTCTACTTCATGGTGTTGTGCAACACGCTGATCCCCCTGTTGTTTTTGTTTAAGAAATTCCGTACGACCATTGCCAGCCTGTTTGTCATCTCACTGATCGTCAATTTCGGCATGTGGTGGGAGCGGTTTGTCATCATTGTCGGCGGGGTGGCCCATGGTTTCTCGCCCTATTCCTGGGGACTGTATGCGCCTACCATGATCGAATACGGCATCATGCTCGGTGCATTTTGCTTGTTTTTCTTTTTATTTGTTTTGTTCGCCAAACACCTGCCGTCGATTTCCATGACCGAAATGAAGGAGGTTGTTGACAAAGGAGACCATCACGATGGGGACTGAACGCTATTTGATGGGGCTATTTAAAAATGAGGATCAGGTCGTTGCCGCGGTCAACGCGCTGAAAGCATCGGCCTATACCTTTCATCGGGTCAACAGCCCTTTTCCCAGCCATAAAATAATGGATGCCCTCAAACTAAAGAAAAGCATGGTGGGCTGGTTTACCCTGGGCGGCGGCATAACCGGCCTGGTGGGCGGCTTTGCCCTGGCAATATTCACCGCTGTCCAGTGGAATCTGATGGTCAGCGGCAAACCGATTGTGGCTATCATTCCCTTCGTGATCGTCGGGTTCGAGGCCACGATTCTTTGTGCCGTTTTCGGCAATATCCTGGGTCTGATCACCCAGATGCGGCTGCCGAACTATAAATTGATGAAGCATTACGACCCGCGCTGTTCCGGAGAATACTTCGGCGTCCTGGCCTCCTGCCCTGACGACCAAAAAGACGGACTGTCCGATTTTTTCCGCCAACAGGGCGGCGAGGTGCGGGGCTTTGACCAGGACGAAAAAGATCAGGGTGAAAGCAGTCTGCCGGGAAATATCTAGCAAGCAGACGAATTTTATGAAACAGCGGTAGCAATTAATGTAAAGGACGCAATCGGTTATGTCAGAAAAAACAGTACCGGCGGAAGTCTCCAGTAAATCATCGGCCTTGTGGCTGTTTATCGCTCTGGTCGTCATCGGTGCGGCCACCTTTGTTTACGGAATCATCAGCCCGCATCCTGAAAGAGCCTGGCAGGCCTATCTGATCAATTTTCTGCTTTGGTCGGCCATTGCCCAGGGCGCCGTATTGTTTTCGGCCGTCATGCACATGACCAATGCCCGCTGGAGCGGACCGCTGGCGGGGCTATCCGAATCCTTTGCAGCGTTTTTCCCGCTGTCTTTCATGTTGTTTCTGGTGTTGTTTCTGGGCAAAAACCACATTTTCCCCTGGCTGCACGAAGACCTTCACGGCAAAGAAGTCTGGCTGAACATCCCGTTCTTATTCTGGCGGGACTTTTTCGGCCTGCTGATCCTTTACGTGCTCGGCTTCGGCTATCTCTACAACACGCTGCAGCTCAAATTCGATCCCGGCCAATCCCCAAAGGGGGTACGCAAATATGTCCATAGCGGATGGCGGCAGAACAACCGCAATCTGGAGCGCATAAAACGCCGCATGACCATGTGGGGGGGATGGTACATTTTCGCCTTTACGGTGGTGTTGTCCCTGATCGGATACGACCTGATTATGAGCATGGACCCCCACTGGATCTCGACGCTGTTCGGCGCCTATAACTTCGTCAAAGCCGTTTACGTCGGTTTGGGCGCCCTGATCATCCTGGCCTGCATTCAGTATCTGAGGCACGGTGAAGCCTCGGGCATCACTTCGGCCCATCTTCACGATATCGGCAAACTGTTTTTTGCCTTCTGCCTGCTGTGGGCTGATTTTTTCTATGTGCAGCTGATGGTAATCTATTACGGCAATATTCCGGAAGAGACGTACTATGTCATAACAAGAACTGTGCTGGCCCCTTGGAACGGCCTGGCATGGACAATTTTTATCGTGTGCTTTATCGGTCCTTTCGTGATCCTGTTAAACAAAAGAATTAAAACCAAACCGGTTTTTATGGTGATCCTTTGCTCCGTGGTAATCATCGGTATCTGGCTGGAACACCTGCTTCTGCTGGGGCCGGCCTTGAACCACGGGACGCAATCGATTCCTTTGAACATATCGGACGGGTTGATATCATTGGGCTTTTTGGGGTTGATGGCTATCGCCGTAACCTATTTTCTGAGGGTGTTTCCAGAACTGGTCAGGATGAACAGCGGTTTCAAAATCCCGCCTCCGGCAGAAAAATCCGTCTGACGGGGATTCGAAGGGATTTTGAAATCATTTTAAGGAAAATGGTGTGATCTAATGGAGAATATATCTCAACCGGAATATGGGCGGACATCGGCCAGCAACACCAAACCGCTGGTGCTGACGGTCGCCTGCGTTCTTCTGGTGCTAGGTTTTCTTTACTATTTTTATTCACCGCCGGCGTTTGACATCGGGCCGGAACAGCCTATCCCTTTCAGTCACCAGCTGCATGCCGGTGTCAAGGAAATTCAGTGTCAGTTCTGTCATCCATACGTGGGTCGCTCAACCAATCCGGGGATTCCGCCGGTGGAAAAATGCCTGTACTGTCACGACCACATCATCAGCCAGCACCCGCAGATATTAAAAGAACACCGCTATTTCAACACCCAGACCGCGACGCCCTGGGTAAAAGTGAACTATCTGCCCGAACATGTGCTTTTCAATCACCAGCGGCACATTCGCAAAGAGGTAGAATGCAGCCAGTGTCATGGAGAGATCCGGGCCATGGACCGCATCAATGGCAAACAATTTAAAATGGGATTCTGTGTCGAATGCCATCGCCAGAAAAAGGCCAACGTCGATTGCTGGCTGTCGTGCCACAGTTAATCGCTGCGGGTTGCGAGTTGCGGGTTACGCGGTTGAGCGGATGTACATTCGGATATTAACTCGGCACGAAACCAGTAACGCATGACCCGTAACCCGTAACGCGCAACTCGTAACGCGCAACTCGTAAATGGGAGAACCAAATTGTCGACGCCAGATCAAAATATGAAACCGAGCTATGCAACAGCCAAGGGCTTTTGCCTGACAGCCTCTTTTTGGATGATGGTCGGGGCCCTTTACGGCTTGATTGGTGCCATCGAGTTTGTGGCCCCGGACCTTCTGGGAAATATCAGCTGGCTGGTCTTCGGCCGCATCCGCACCGTGCACACCAATCTGGTTATATTCGGCTTTGTCGTTCCGGCACTGTTGTCCGTGGGCCATTTCATTGTACCGCATCTATTGAAAACGGAACTGTACAGTGAAACACTCGGTATGCTCTCGGTGGTGATCTGGAATGTCTTTACGGCGGCCATCCTGATAACACTGTCGTCGGGCATGTCCCAGGCCCGTGAATATGCCGAGGCCATCTGGCCCATCGATATCGCCGTGGCGATTGTGTTCGTGCTGATGATTGTCAACCTGCTGATGACGATCCGCAACCGGCAGGAGCCAATCTTGTACGTATCAGTCTGGTACATCAGCGCCGGGGTGGTCCTGAGCCTGTTCGTTTATGCCATTGGCAATGTCGTCTGGGTTCCCGGCGCCGGCGCCCTGACCGGAATCCCCGATGCAGTGGTCCTGTGGTTCTACGGGCACAATGTTCTGGGATTGCTGTTGACACCGCTGGCGGTCGGCATCGCCTACTACGTCATCCCCAGCGCCACGCGCACGCCCCTTTACAGCCACACCCTTTCCCTGGTGGGATTCTGGTCACTGCTGGTCTTATACTCCCACATCGGAACCCATCATCTGCTGCAGGTCCCGGCACCTACCTGGCTGAAGGTGGTTTCCATTACCGGCAGCATCGGCATGGTCATTCCGGTGATGGTGGTCTTGATCAATTTATGGTTTACGGCCAAAGGTAAACTGGGCGTCATCCAGCAGAATATCGGCGCCAAATTCGTATTTGCCGGCAGCGTCATTTATCTTTTTACCTGTATCCAGGGCCCCATGCAATCCCTGCCTCAGGTGCAGCGGCTCACCCACTTCAACAATTGGGTCGTCGCCCACGCCCACATGGGGGTTCTGGGATTTTCGGGCATGATCGCCCTGGGGGGCATATACTACATGCTGCCCATAATAACCGGCAAACCCATTTTCAGCCGGACTCTGGCAGACTTCCAATACTGGATGATCCTTCTGGGAATGGCCGGTTTTATGATGGTATTGACCATGGCCGGCCTCGTGCAGGGTCATGGATGGCTCAACGGCGAAACCATCTATCGCATGCTGCCGCAAATCCATCACTATTATATCGTACGCGCCGGCATCGGGATGTTGCTGGTCACCGGAGCTATCATCGGGTTGTATAACATCACCCGGACCATTTTTTATAAACCAGGAGAAACCGCATGAATCTGAAAATGACCCCGGCCGTCACCATTCTGGGCGGAGTTTTTATCTTAGCCGTGATTGTCTTTACGGTTGTCTACTGGCCCTGGGCCACCAAAGTCGAGCAACCGTCGGATATATTCCGGTATCGAACCGCGCAGGAAGATGAAGGCCGCAGGATATACATCGCCAACGGCTGTATCAACTGTCACAGCCAGTCCATCCGTTTGGTGGACTGGGGACTGGGAGCCGAGAGAATCGCCCAGGCCGGAGACTACGTGACCGACCGGCCCATCCTGCTTGGCTCGATCCGCACCGGACCGGATCTGTCTCAGGCCGGCGGCGAACACCCGGACGACTGGCACATCGCGCATTTTATCAATCCGCGCTACACCCGCCCCAATTCGATCATGCCGGCCTGGGAGTTTCTGGGGATGGATCAAATCGAAGCCCTGACTCGTTACATGCAGGGATTGGGCTTTAAGATGGCCGACGCCCGCATGGAGCGCCAGAACTACTGGAAACAGGAATCTATCAAAGCCTACGAGGCCGGACCGGAAGCCAATGTCAAATGGCTGCACGACAACGTGCCCGAAGGCTGGCGCAACGTCCCCAACCCTTATCCCACAACAGAGGCCGGATTGGCCCGGGGCCACAAAATATACCAGGATTTCTGTCTGGGCTGCCACGGGCCGGTGGGGGACGGCATGGGACCGGCCCAGCCATGGATTTACCCGCCGCCGCTCAATTTTACCGTGTTGAAAGGACGCGGGGCTTCGGGCGGCATCCTCTACTACCAGATTATGAACGGCATTACCGGCACGGCGATGCCCTATTTTAAGCGGGATTTGGAATCCCAGAAAATTTGGGAAGTCGGCGATTATGTCGCCGTCTATTTTATCAGTGAAAGCGATGCCAACACCGACCCGCGCGGCATCGACGCCTCGTGGGAACCCTGACGGGGGGCGGGGTGGGCGTTACGAGTTGCGGGGTGCGGGCTGCGGATTTCGGGGTACGGGTTACCGAATTTCACAGCTCATCTGCAGTTCAGACCGCGTAACGCGCAACACGCAACGCGCGACATGATTGTTTGAAGAGCGATGGGAAAATTAGCTAAAATCCTATAACAAAGGCAAATTATAGCCCATGTACCTATTGTTCATCATATTCATTTTTTCAGGCCTCTTTTTTGGAATTATCGTTTTTTTGTGGGCTTTGAAGAGCGGCCAGTTTAAAGAACAGGAAAGGGCCCGCTACTTAGCCATAGACGATGACGGCCATGATTCTGATGGCGGGACATCCCGTTCGGGGCAGCTGCAGTCCTATGCCCTGCTGGGACTTTTACTTGTCGGTATTTTGATCAGCGCCTCGGTAGTGGTATATGCACATTTGATATGATTTTAGAGCGTTATTACTGAAACGCCGGGCAAGTTCTTTTTAACAGATGCCGTTTACGAATTTATGGGTTCAGGGTTAAGAGGTTGAATGAAACCCGAGCGTCCAGCAGAGCGGCATAAAAAACGATTTATACCCCTTTGGGAAATAATTTGGGCAATACGAGCATGTGGTATAAGCTTACTTCTGCAAATCAACCCTGAACCTCTGAACCTTAAGGATTGGAGACTGTCGCCATGAGATATTTCGAGCTGTTAGGAATCCAGCACGTTTTGCTTTTCGTGTTCCCGACGCTTATTTTCATGATTCTTTTTTATCTGGGAATCACGCATTCGCACTTTCGCAGCAAAGATTCTGAGGAAAGATTAACCAAAATCGTCCATAACTATCCCCATGGGTTGGAATCCAGAAATGCGCCTTTCCCGCTGATACTGATTCTAGTTATCAGCGGTATTGTTGTCTGGATTTTTTTGTACACCCTCGTAACCGGACTATTGGGAGTGAAAATATAAATGAAAACATCAGATGAATCGGTTATTGCCACCTGGATTTTTATTTTGATACTGACCGCTTTATTTGCCATTACCAGCTATATGGCCTATACCGTAATCGGCGATGCCGGCCAGCCGACCTGGCGCTACGGGGTCGTGCGCGATGTGCCGGGCGAATCGCCGTACGCCATTTACCCGCAGGTGCCGTACCCGCAACATGTCAGAGGGGCCAAGGGGGAATAAATGAAGAAAATCTTGCTGGCACTGCTCATCATCGTTGTGATTATCTACGCAGCCTATGAAGCCCTGATGTATTATGATGACTATTTCATGTACGGCCGCATGCGGGAAACCCCGGCTGTCAGGCCTTATGAAACCCCCATGTTGATCATGGAGGCCGGACTGGTCCCTTTTTCGGGCAGTGAACTCGGCTACAGGGTCGCCAGGTCTGAAGACATCAAGTCGCCCTTAAGTATGACAGATCCTCAAATCATACAAGCCGGCAAGTCCGTCTACGAGACTTACTGCGCCCAATGCCACGGCAGAAACCATGACGGTAAGGGCACCGTCGGCCAGAGCTTTTATCCGCTGCCCGCGGATCTTAGAAGCACCATGGCCCGAAGCCGGTCTGAAGGGGCCCTTTTTAAGGAAATCAGCTACGGCAAACCCGGCGGTCGTCAACCCGCCCTGGCAACCACAGTCAGCGTCGCGCAGCGCTGGCAGGTTATCGCCTATATCAAGTCTCTTGGATCCCGATAACGTTCGCCAGCCCATGATCCATCCTCTCCAGGACTGAAAAACTATTCGAATTTGGAGCTCGAAACTTGGAATTAGGCCGCCGGTTTCTGGAGCATAGCGCGTTACCCGCCAAAATCTGCTTGCCCCTAGTCCAGCGCTAGGATATTCCATAATCCATGAATACCGAGTCATCTTCCAGCGTCTGCGATCTTTGCGGTCTGCCATTGCGCACAGCGGCAGTGGCGGCGTCGTTTGCAGATCGGACCTACCGGTTTTGCTGCGCCGGGTGCCGTCAAGTTTTTACCATCCTGTTCGAAGCCGCCGATTCAACCGATCCGGGAAGCTTCAAAGAAACCGAGCTGTTCAAACAATGCCGATCTCTGGGCATCATTCCCGGATCGGAAGCCGAATTGGCTTCCCATGGAAACCGCACGGTCGAGCCCTCTCAGGACCAGGTGCCTCCGCCCGATCCACCTGAAGGGCAAACTGAGCCTGCAGCCAACCGGAATATTTTGCAGCTGGACCTGACAATCAGGAATATGTGGTGCCCGGCCTGTGCGTGGCTGATCGACGAAACTCTCAAAAAGACCGCCGGCATCACCGATTCGACCTGCAATTTCTCAACCGACCGAATTCGGGTGAATTATAGCCCGATTCATACATCTCCGACGAAAATTGTCAAAACCATCGGCAGCCTCGGCTTTAAAGCTGTCGAACCCGATGAATCCAAATCCATTCAGGAAAACCGCTACGAATTTATTCGCTTTACCATATCAGCTTTTCTAACCGCCAATATCATGATGATGTCTTATGCCCTTTATACGGGTTTTTTCACCGAGCTGTCTGTGGACACCATTTACAAACTCTCCTGGCCGGCCTTCATCATGGCCACCGGCGTGCTGGTCTACGGCGGTTTTGATTTGTTCAAAAAGGCCTGGGCAGGTGTCACCCATGCCGCGTTCAGCATGGAGACGTTGATCATCATGGGTGCCTTGAGTGCCTATATTTACAGTACGGTCAACCTGTTCGGTGGCCGCATCCACCTGTATTATGACACCGCGGCGATGCTGATCACTCTCGTTTTACTGGGCAAGACCCTCGAGAGTCGTGCCAAAAGCCGTGTTTTGCAGGGATTGGACGCTTTCTTATCGCTACGGCCGACCAAGGTCAGGATCTGCAGCGAGCAATACCCCCTGGGTCGTTTCGTTGCTGCCCAGCAGCTGTCCAGGGGCGACATCGTGCGGGTCGAGGAAGGTGAGATCGTGGCGGCCGATGGCAGAATCACAAGCGGAACCGGATCGGTGGATGAAACCTCTCTGACCGGAGAACCGCTGCCGGTCGGCAAGCAACCGGGTGACCTGCTGCGCAGCGGCACCCGGATCATCAAAGGTCGTCTTTGGCTCAAGGCCGAAAAAACAGGCGACGATTCCACCCTCGGTCAGATGATGACGATCATCCAAAACACCCTGCTGACCAAAACACCGCTGGAGGGCCGGACGGACGCCTTATTGCAGTGGTTCGTACCGGCCATCATTGTCCTGGCCGCCGGCACGGCGCTGGCTTGCCTGCTGAAGGGCCTCTCCACTGAAACGGCCATGCTCAGGGCCGTGACCGTGCTGGTCATCTCCTGCCCCTGCGCGTTGGGAATTGCCATTCCGCTGGCCCGGGTGGCCGGCATCTCCATCGCCGGGAAAAAAGGCATTTTGGTGCGGAATTTTTCATCTTTTGAAAAAGCCGCCCGAGTCGACACATTTGTGTTCGACAAAACCGGAACCATTACCGAAGGCCAATGGAATTTGGTGGAAGTGATCCCGGTGGCCCCGATATCCAGCCATCAGGCCCTGGCCCTGGCTGCTGGTCTGGAAGCGGAATCCGATCATTTCATCGGTACTGAGATTATGAAATATGTCTCCGCGCGTAATATTAGGCCCGAACAGGTTGCGGACATCCAGGTCGATGAGAAAGGACTGACAGGTTTAGCCCGGGCCGGATTGGTGAAAATCGGTTCGGCGGAGTATCTGACCAGCGAACTCGCCAACGGTGCTTTAGATTCCGTAAACTCGACCCTGATGGATCAGGCCAAACATTCGTTGGTATATCTAGGCATCGAGGGACGGCTTGCGGCCGTTTTCGTCTTCGGCGACCGTCTGCGCTCTGATGCGGTGTCGACTATCGCGGAATTGCGTCACCGGGGACACCGGCTTCGCCTGGTGTCCGGGGACGGTGATCGCACCACCAGGGCCATCGGGGAACAAGCCGGCATCCGGCATTCCTACGGTGGCAAATTCCCACGGGACAAAGCCGATTTCGTGGCTCAACTGCAAGCACAGGGGTATCGCGTCGCCATGGTCGGTGACGGTATCAATGACGCTCCCGCTCTGGCCCGGGCCGACCTGGCCATGGCAGTTTATTCCGGTGGTCAGCTGAGCAAGGAAGCCGCCGATATTACCCTTATGCGGGCGGAATCCCGCCAGATCGTCGAGTTCTTGAATTTTGCCGTGCAGGTAAACAAAAAAATCTCGCAAAATCTTGGATTTACATTCCTGTACAACGCCATCAGCATTCCCATCGCCATGAGCGGTCTGCTCAATCCGCTGGTTGCTGTAACCGCCATGCTGCTGAGCAGTTTAAGTGTAACCGGCAACACGCTGTTAATGGTACGGAAAAACAATTGAGACTGTTGCTGATTCGGGGGTTGATTCAAGAATTGGAATACTAGATTGGAATCTAAAGGCTGAGCGGATCAAACGGGCTGGTTTTGCGATAGTGAAATACCTTCACCAGTCTCTTGGCAAACTCCACGTTCTCGTCGTGGTTTCCTTCGAAGCTGATTCCAATTTCAAACATTCCACTTTCGGTTTCTTTCACAAATCTGACGCGCCCTTTGATCTCGACCAATTGATCGCGGGTGTCTGCAGACATCAAGGATATATGGTCGGACTTCAGTCTGACCGCAGATTCGAGCAGGATACCGCCCTGGCTGATATTCAGCGCCTTGGCCATGCTTTGACTCACGATCTGACCATCGTCATCATAGACCGTAAAGGAAATCAGGTTGCTGGTGGGAACCCGGGGATGCTTTCTTTGATCTTTGGAGGTCATATAACGTATTTCGCCACATTTTCCGGAAACTTTAGCCGATACTCGGTTCCGTCTCTGCTGATTTGCGGCCGGCAATCTCAGGTGGTAGAGTGCTTTCTAGACGATCGGATCGGGGAGAATGCCCGCATGCCGTCAGCGCGGATCGATCCACCCGGCCTAAGACCATTCGGTCAGGAGTTACGCAAAGGTAATGGGCGGGAAACTCCGTCCAGGCCCCGGTATTGATGTATCGGACACCGTCGACAACCAGGTCCTCGGCGAAGTGGGTGTGCCCGCAGGTGATGGCCTCATAGCCGTTTTCCCTTGCAAAATTGACGGCGTTTAACATGACATTGTCGCGCAGCACCCTATAAAAAGGCTTCCATTTCTTGGCATATTCAGCCACATGCACCGGTCGGGCCCCCAGCTTGACTCTGACATCATGCATCAGCCTGAAGGCCTTCATAAACGCACGACTGCGAGGCATGATAGTATCGAAATCGTCTCCATGGGTGATCAAGAGCCGCTTGCCCAGCGAGTAGCGCGGTCGGAATACAATCCGACCTAAATCAACCGGCATATAACCGTTTTCATGGTTGCCCCGCACCCAGACGACCTTGCGGGTGTCAGATATATGTGTAATCCGATCAAGGATTTCCTGGTGCGAGGCCTTCAGTTTCAGGTAGGGCCGGTCGATGACATCGCCGTTCATAATCAATTCATGACCTTCGGGGAGATTTTCGAGAAACGCCCCGAAGGCGCGGGAGTGAAAATATCGTGAGCCCATATGCAGGTCACTGACAACAATCGCGTTCATATAGCTCCAATCTGAAGGTTCTATATATATTGAAGACGTATGGAAATGCGAATCCAAAAAACATAAGAGTGGAACGTAAGACCAAAAATCAAATTCTCAATCAAACTATCGGTTTTTTTTTGTAAACCTTAAAATTAATACCGCTTTAAAAAAATATTTCGAAATACTTAAGGGTGGCATAGGCGGCTGCAGAAAAAACGTCCGGATACGCTGGAATATGTTTGCACAACGGGACGTATTTTTAACTGCCGCTATATATAGGACGATGGTCAGAAAGGGGTGGATATAAGGCTTGATTATTTTTTCCAGCCGTTTTCATGATCTGTCAATTGCTAATTTGAAACCACATCAAAAGAGAACCGCAGAATTTCGAAGGGAGGTATCGCTGCGCTCTGCCTACACCTAATTAAAATCGATAGAATTCCTTACTTCGACATTCGACATTCATTATTCGACATTCGATATTCGCTTTTTCAACGTTTCTTTCGTGATCAGACTGGATCTTCCGCCGCCATGGGAATGGCGTAGGGTCCCTCTTCAATATAGGCGACGGTTGGTCTCCGTCCGCTGTGCCGCGGGTGATGGACGGCATAGATAATCGAATTCTGGAGCATGGCCGTGGCCTTATCACCGTCGGTGGCAAAATTTTCATCGGAATTTATGAAATCGTACCCATTCGGGCCGGGTATGATATCGAAGTTTTCCTCCGGAATCTGGGGACTGCAATAGATCAATCCGTCCATGCCGACTTTGCGGTAGGGTTTGCCCCACATTTCGGGCTCCCATTGATCTTTGGTAAACTTCCAGTCCGGATGCCGCAGGATGTTATTGTAGCCGTCAGGCCCGTGCAGTTTTAACAGGTGCAGAAATGTCTTGTATTCCTGGGAACCGATGGGTTCGACATCCACGTTGTCTGCCAGCATGACCATCAGGCCGTTGTCCCTGACAGCCGGCATGGCATTGACGGCCGCCTTGACGGCCTGATAATGGTTGCGGCCGACGTATCCGGCATGGGTGACGACCACATCATAGGGCTGGGCGATCGGAATTATGACCGCCTGTTTCATGGCCTCGAAAGCGGCCAGGTGCGCCTGTTCGAGACCGCCCGCAAATACACCCGTCAAGTTCAGTTGCTTGTCCAGGGTGACGTTGACAAGAAAGTCTATCCCAACGCTTTGTGCCACCTCGAGGGACTCTTCGTGACAGGGATTGCCGGCCAGGATCATGTTGGTTGCTTTGGGATCCTCAAGAACATCCTCGCTGTGGAAAAATTCGATGGTCTTGGTGTTCACCAGAGCCGGACACACGGCTTTTCTGCCGCCGGAAACCCCTGCCATGAAATGGCTTTCCACAAGCCCCGTGATAATTTTAACATCGGAGTTATAAAAAGTCTTGTTCAGGTGGACATCGGTTCCTCTGCGAGTGCGGGCAGCCAGCACCAGAGTGGCGTCATCTTCGCAGTCGTGATCCACGATGCGATAGTTGTCTACGACCTCCGGGCCGTACATTTGCAAACGCTCCGCGCGGGTGCTGGGCCGGTGCATCCCGTTGCCGATAACAAAAACGATCTGGTCTCTTTTAACCCCGGCGGCCTCGATCAACCTCAAAAGCGGCAGCAACAATCCGTTTTCCCCCTTGTAGGGGGCCGGCCGGGTAATATCGGATACCGTAATGCAAACCGACAGATCATCCACCGCTTTATCCTTGGCGCCAATGATTTCGGCGATGGTAGGCGAGCCGATCGGCTGATTCAGGGCCTGGGTAATCGAAGCCGCTGAATCCACCAGGCGCGGCATCGACGGCATGGTCAGTATGTCGCAGCCACCCGGCACCTTGATATCCAGAAAACCTTCTCCAAAATCCACTTTGATTGGTTTCCATTCCTGAATGTTCGCTTCCGCCAGAATCTGGGCAACTTCGTTTTTCATAATCGTCCTCGCAGTGGACCCAATTGAGCGCCAGGCTCAATTAGGAGTTATTGGTTATTGGTTATTAGAAATAGTCGATTTTCTATCGTTTTGCAATACCCACAAATGTGGTCCTGGATTTTTACCGTCAGATTTCCAAATCAGAACTCCAGCTACTCAGGGTAGAGAAACATCGATTCGACAAGAAGGTGCAAAATGAGAATTGCGCAGCATCTATTAATTAATCAGGCAGCGGTACGGGATTCGGCACTTTGATCCGGCGGGGGTCATCCACCTCCGAGATGCCATAAAAATTATCGGCCTGATACATAATTCGATGCAGTCGGTCATCGAGCTGCTGACGGAATTGTTCACAGTCTTGACGAGAGGCATCAGGGGGCACCTGGATAAGCTGATCGTCGAAGATGACCACGATGCGGGCGAAGGGTTTGGGAATGATGGTACGATCCCAGCTGCGCAGCTGCCAGTAGCGGTCCGCACTCCAGATTGCCGGAATAATCGGTACTCCGGTTCGTTTGGACAGGTAGATGATGCCCAGTTTGGAAACAAACCGCGGACCCCGCGGGGCATCGACCACCAATCCGCCGGAATAGCCTATCCTAATATAGTCTTCCATTACCCGAAAGGCCTGCCGTCCGCCGCGTGACGAGGACCCCCGGGCCGTCAACCAGCCGAAGCGCTTGGCGGCCTGGGCCGCCAGTTCGCCGTCTTCACTGGCGCTGGCGATGGAGACGAGGTTGCGGTTGCGGTACCAGTAAATGACAAAAAAGAGGCCGCGATGCCAACTGGCATACAAAAGTCCTTTTCCCGGATTCGCATCTAAATAGCGGGTTTCGATGGCACGGCCGAAAACGGTGATCCGAGAAGTAGCCAGCCAGATAGTGGCCACCAGCCGTGCGGCCCAGCCAAAAATGTAAAAGCCCGCGCGCTTCCAAATGCTCAACTTTCTTTTTTCCATATGTTTACCGTGGTATCAATTTTGCATCTATATGACTACAAATATGTAAGGCCATACCCGGCCCGTCGACAATAATTTTGACAAGCAAAACCCTCACATTTTCATGTGACATGATAACAGACTGAATTTAAAACGATATTATAGCGCACCCAGCATTTGCTCTTTGAAAATTTCGAATGCCAAATGCAAGTTGAGCTGACCTGATAGTCGTATCGCATCTCCCGCGCCTCCCCTAATGGCATAAAACCGTCATATTATCGTCAAAACAACGATAATCTTTAAGTCATTTTTTGACAACAATTTAGTTGACCCGTCATGTATGATGATTACGATTTTGGTATACGGCTAGATCAGAATCCATAGTTCGGGTTGGATCTGAAAACAACGAGCTGTTACGTCCCCCCTGACCGCGCTTACCTGACAGCAGGTGCCACATCTTTCTAGATATTCTAGATATTCATTCATGTGCGTGAATAAAACCGATCAAATTAATCCATTGGAGGAACCATGTCGAACAATTCTAACACACTCCACCATCATCTGACAGAAGTCAAAGAAGGCCGCCGTCGTTTTGAAAATGCGTTCCAGGGGGTGTCGCGGATGATCCTGGAAAGCAAGATTGAAAAAGTAGTGGTCAATGGCAAAACCACTTACGATTTCAGCATGTTCCGCGAGGGATCCAAACATGTTATCGGCATGTACGACGAGATCAACAGTTTTGTCTCCTATGTCAAAGATGCCGCCGAGGGTGGATCATCCAAAGAAATGGCCTTTGTGCTGGTGGGCGAGCCGGGTAACGGCAAAACATTCCTGGTTGAGTTCCTCTCCGCCAAATACCGCAGCTTTTTGTCCCAGGACCAAAACCGTAAATTCACCTTCAAATTCTCAAATCTGGACAAAGTGGGTAATTACGGCAAGATCACGACGGTTGAATCCCAGACCTACGAAGATCCGATGATCCTGGCGATGAACCTTTTCGACGACCCGGATCAAAATCGCGAATATCTGGCCGGCCAGATCGGTTTTAGCGACAATGAGATTGATAGCCTGTATCAGAATTACCGCCCCCTGGGTGCCTGCAGCGGTTATATCTGGAATGATATAAGAAACCTGACCGGCGGCTCCGTCGAAGAAATGTTAAATTTTGTTGATATCACACCGGTGCCGCTGACCGAAAGCCTGGGAACCGTTACCGGCAAATATCCGGCCAAGGACAAGATTACATCCTCCTCGGTTGACTTGCTGGGTGAAGAATCTATCCAGCGACTGCTGCACATCACCGACACCAACAATCCCTACCGTTTTGATTTAAGGCGGGGCGCTCTGGCACGCGTGGCCGGCGGCGGAATTCATTTCAGTGACGAGATCTACAAAAACAAGAAAGACCTGGTACAAGTCTATTTGGGCGTCATTCAGAATCGCAGCATCGAAATCGACGGGTACAAGTGGCCGATCGACACCTTGATTGTCGCCACCAGCAACAATTCCGAGTTTCACCGCTTTCTGTCCGAAAAAGAAGAGGCTCCCATCGTTGACCGCTGCCGTATCTGTTACGTGTCCCACAACACCAATTACCATCTGCAGAGAGACCTCACCAAATATGCCATCGGCAGCGAAACCAGGACAACCCTGACCAAGGACAATCTGCACCAGGATCCCAACCTGAACTATGCGGCTTCGATTGCGGTGGTTTTGTCCCGGCTGCCCCGCTCTGAAAAGCTGACCCCTGTTGAGACCATGAAACTGGCGGCCGGGGAGGTTGCCGGCGAAAAAAGCATCAAAACCCTGGCCGAGGTCATCGATACCCTCAACCAGGATCCGGAGATCATCAACCGTTTCGGCCAGAAGGGGTTGGGGCAGCGCAATCTCGGCCGCGCCATCCAGCTGTCGATCGAAAGCTCGGAGACCAATGAGGGACGCTGCATGTTTGCCTACGACACCTTCAAGGCCCTGGAGCGGATCATCCTGGACTATGTCACCGAAGCCAATGACCGCACCAAATATCTCGAGGATCTCAAAACCGCCAAGGGATTGTACCGCGAACGCATTATGACCGAGATGTTCAATGCCTATATGGATGAACCCTTTGCCATCCGCAAAGACGTTATGAGCTACGTCAATATGATCATCGGCATTGATGCCGAGAATCTGGGACCCGATAAGATGTGGAAGTACAAGGATCCCCAAACCGGCGAGCTGAAGGCCTTAAAGATCGACGAACGCTATATCGGCAGTGTTGAAGAACGCTTGGGGCTCAAGAGTGAGGAGCAGCGCGAGTCATTTCGAACTTCCATCCGCAAGATCTACGGGCAGAAGATATCCGTCGATCCCGATTACGATTTTATGGACAATCTTGAACTGGTCAAGGCGGTAACGGACGTACGCTTGAAATCGGACATCGCCGGCGCCGGCTCCCTGATCGGCGCCCTGGCCAACCGCACCAACGAGGAAAATCAGAAGCTCTACGACCGCATGATCGACACCATGCTGGAAAAACTGGGCTACTGCAAGACCTGCGCGCAGAAGACGATCGAGTACTTCTGCACCCAGGAAGACGAGAAATAGAAGGACCAAAAGTTAATCGTTATTGGTTATTTGTTATTCGGATAAAGCCGAATGTTCGGCACCTTCGGACGAATAACAATTAACGAATAACAAATAACGAAATAAAACATGGATTCAAAACTAATAAAGCTGTATCAGCGACTTAAAACGGACGGGCTGCCCCCCGGGCAGGAGGAAAAGATCCGTTTGGAGCTCGAATACGAGGGCAGCCACGGTCTGCCCGGTGCGGATGCGCCCGCGGTGGGCAAAGACGGATCGGTCCTGACCCTGCGCAAGATCTACGCCTTCCACGACCTGCTGGATCTGCAGGGCATGACGGCCATGCGCAGCACGCCGAATGTCAGCATCCGCTCCATCGATGAGCTGCTCGAGCGGGACAATCAGCGGGAAAAAGACGGCTTTCCGCGCAAGATCAATGTCGGCCGTCTGATCAAGCCCGGCAAAAGCGGCAAGGACAAGGTCGTGATCGTGCCTTCGACGGTGGAGGAAAAATTTATCCATGACACCTCCTTTCAGACCGACGAGGAGCAGTCCAACGGCGGCTCCGGTGACGGCGAGGAAGGTGAGGTTATCGGCGAGCAGCCGATCCGCGCACCGGAGGGTGAAAGCGGGGAAGGTCCGGGGCAGGGTGAAGGCGGTCAGCATGAAATGGAGTCAAACGCCTATGATCTGGGCAAGATCCTCACCGAGCAGTTCGAGCTTCCCAACGTCAAGGACAAAGGCAAAAAGCGCTCCCTGACCCGCTATACCTACGACTTGACCGACCGGCATCGCGGCTTCGGCCAGTTGCTCGACAAGAAGGCCACCCTGCGCAAAATTGTTGAAACCAACATCAATTTGGGCCGCCTGACCGAGGCCGCCCGGATAGACCCATCCGGTTTCCTGATCTCACCCAGTGACCTGGTGTATCGTATTTTATCGCGTGAAAAGGACTACGAATCCCAGGCCATGGTTTTTTTCCTGCGGGATTATTCCGGCTCCATGGCGGGCAAGTCCACCGCCCTGGTTGTGGCCCAGCATGTCATGATCTACAGCTGGCTGCTGTACCAATACGCCATGCAGGTCGAAACCCGCTTCGTCCTGCACGACACCGAGGCCAAGGAAGTGCCCGATTTTTACACCTACTACAACTCCAAGGTCGCCGGCGGAACCCAGGTGTCGTCCGCCTACCGCCTGGTCAACGAAGTGGTCGAAAAGGAAAACCTGGCCCGGGACTACAATATCTATATCTTTCACGGCACCGACGGCGACGACTGGGACACGGACGGCAAGGAAAGCCTGCCGGAGCTCAAAAAAATGCTGACCTATGCCAACCGGATCGGGATCACCATCGCCGAGCACACCACCCACGGCTCCAGTGAAACCGAAGTTGCCAAGTATTTGAAAAAATCACAACTGCTGGAAGAAAAACCACAGCTTCTGCGCCTGGATGTGATGCAGGAAGATGCGGATGAACCGCGCTTGATAGAGGGGATAAAACACTTGATCTCCGAGTAGTAACTCTAGTCATGGATAGGTCCAATGTAGCTACCAAATTTTGAGCAATAAAGTCGGAAAATGCCTAAAGTTCCTAAAATCCATTAAAATGCCTAAAATTAAGGCAGTCTATCTTATTTAAATTTCAAAAATCGACCGAGCGAAGCGAGGCCATAACTTTAGGCATTTTAGGCATTTAAAATTTTAGGCACTTCCATGATGACCATATGTCCGTCTCATGTGTTGGACGAAGCCGCTACGCGGCAGAAAAAAAATTAAAATAGTGTATACTCCTTTATCTGTCCAATTTCGGGCACACGTAAAAAGGGAGTATACCATGGACCCTACAGAACAAAAACGATTTGGC